>Ga0207869_1000009_pt1 | contig 214433 bp, 191 predicted proteins | sample HigsolmetaAR205D_FD_184837 | JGI IMG/M metagenome (GOLD analysis project Ga0207869, IMG submission 184837) | Ionic liquid and high solid enriched microbial communities from the Joint BioEnergy Institute, USA - AR20-5-D (SPAdes) (version 2) ...
ATGCCGCGCACGCGGCGTGGTCCCATCGGATCTGGCGCGCCGCGGATCTGGGACCATCCACGACGCTGCCACCTTCGACGCAACACTACCTGCTGACGACGGTGCGGACGCAGTGGTTCTACGTGCTGGATCTCATCGGCACGGCCGCCTTCGGTCTCGCCGGCTTCATGCGTGCACAGCGAGGCTGCTACAACCTGTGGGGCGCGTTCGTATGCACTGCAGTTCCCGCAGTGGGCGGCGGCGCGCTGCTCTTCCTACTCCTGCTTCAGTTGGCGGCGCGTTACGAGCACGAACCTTGGCTGGTCACCGCGGCGATCGTCTGTACGCTGCTCGTCACGTTCACCGCCCGCATCATCGTCATCAAGTTCCGAATCCGCTCCTACCGCCTCGTAGCGCGCAGGAAGTGGAAGAGCCAGTCGCCACAGGCCAAAACTCCGTCATCGTGGAAAGCGCAATGGGTCGGTAGCCGCTCGTCAGCTCAACAACAGAATGTGGGAAAGGGCGTGAAGAAATGATCGTCCAAATGCCGATGAAAACCACCCACGCCGCACTACTCCTTTTTTCCTACTGGGTGCATACGCATCGAGTGGCGCCCTGGCCGCGGAGCCGCCTGGTGGCCGTGAGGAGACCATTCGCTGGTCGGTCGAGCTGCACGATCAGGGGAGCTACGAAGCCGCAATCAAGGTTTACGAATCGCTGCTCGAGGAAAACCCGGACGATGGCCTGGTGCTCTGCGAGATGGCGATGTCGTACCAGGCTCTCAAGAACTACGACAAGTGCATCGAGTACGCGCGCCGCAGCAGCCAGATCAGGTCCGCAGCCCGGGCGCTGGCGTTTGCGGCGGCCGCGAGCCGTCAGGACGGCACTGGGAACGTCGAAGAGGCGCTGAGAACCTTCGCGGAAGGTGTGAAGCGTTTCCCGAAAGACGTGATGCTCAACTTCGGTTACGGGGTCTCACTGCTGCGGCAAAAACAGCCCGAGCGTGCGCGCAAGGCGCTACGTGTCGCGATCCAGGAAGCACCAGGCTATTCACCGCCATATTTCACCTACGCCTCGCTCGTGCATGCACAAGGGTTGACGGCCGGCGGTGTGTTGATGGACTTGCGTTTCATCCTCTCCGATTGAACGCTGTGCTCCGGAAGTTTCGTGAGCGCTGGAGAGTGGGGCGGTCGTAGCGAACTGGAATCGTCCGTGTTCACCGTGTCAGTCCGACCGCGACAAAAAACGCGCTCCACGTGTCGCAGCTTTTCCGGATTCCGCGTGATGTAGATGGCCGAAATCCGGCCTTTCGAGATCAGCAGGCCCGTGGTCTGTACGATTCCATGGCCCTCGATCGTGATGAAGCCGGGCAGTCCATTGATGTATGCATAACGGACGAGCTGCGACGGCGACGTTCTGAACTCCTGGGCCAGCTGTGCGTGGCGCGCCATCACTGCATCGATGCCGACCAGCGGGTGCATCGATGCAGGCACTCTGCCGCCGCCGTCGGCATAGGCGATGACGTCGTCGGCCAGGAGCGATCGGATTCTCTCCAGATCTCCCTCGCGCGAGGCGGCGAAGAAGGCGGCGGCGATCTCCTGCCCCCGTTCCCTGGTGACGGTGAAACGTGGACGGGCGGCCCTGACGTGTTTCCGCGCCCGGCTCGCGAGCTGGCGGCATGCCGCGGCGCGACGGCCAATCGCATCGGCGACCTCGTCAAAGCTCATGCCGAAGACGTCGTGGAGCAGGAAAGCCGCACGTTCCAGAGGCGACAGCCGCTCGAGGGCCATCATCAATGGCAGCGCGATGTCGTCGATGGATTCCGTTTCCTCATCCTCGATCACGGGCTCCGGCAGCCAGACGCCGACGTAGGTTTCCCGCTTGCGTCGTGCGGACTCCAGCTCATTGAGACAGAGCCGGGTCACGGTGGTCGTGAGCCACGCGGCGGGCTCGCGTATCGCATCGTGCTCCGACCTGTCCCATCGCATCCACGCTTCCTGAACGACATCTTCGGCATCACTGACGGATCCAAGCATGCGGTAGGCCAGTCGGATCAGACTGGGTCGCAAGGCGGCGAAGAGCTTGTCGGGCTGCATTTCAACAGGCGATCCCCGAAAGAGCTTAGAAAGCCATGGATACGAGCTGCTGGCCGTGGACGAACTGCAGGGTAACCAGGGCAACGCGCCTGCCAAGATAGCGGGCCGTCGCGATGTCGGATTCCGGAGGGGCGGTATCGGGGCCTTCGTCGACGTTCGACTGAGCCGCAGCACCCAGCCAGAACCCCAGCCGGTTCAAGTCGTTCTCGGACCCCGTGGTGGAGTTGTTGGCCGGAGGCAGATCCAGATTGATCCAATGCATGCCGTGCTGAGCGGCGAAAATCACCAGCTGGATCAGGGTGGCCAGCTTGTCACCCGCTCGTGCACCTGAGTTGGTGAAGCCGGCGGCGAGCTTGTTTCGCCAGAGATAGCCCTTGGCCAGGATGGCATGAGAGGTGGCGTCCTGGAACGCCTTGAACCGCGCCGATGGTCCGCCCATGTAGGTCGGCGTGCCGAAGATGATGGCCTGTGCGGCTGAGAGCTCCTCCCAGCGCTTCTCAGCATCTTCCACCGACATCAGGAGCGGCGTGACGCCGTTTACTTCCTCCACGCCTTGCCTGACGGCCTCTGCCTGGCGACCGGTATGGCCATAGCCGGTGTGATAGACAATGGCAACGCAAACGGGAGCGGAATTCTTGATCACCATGAGCTCCGTGGAACCTGGGGTCATGCCGGAAAACATGACCGCGGAGCCGCCCGGAGTGTGACATCCCAGGCATTGGCGCCTCAGGAGGCAAGTAGCCGCGGACGGGCAGAGGGAGTAGGCCGATCCGCCCGGTCACCAGTTTCGAGGCTCCGCCGCTATAGCCGAGTATCGGTCCGCGAAATTCCGGAAATGACTGCTTCGCGCGCCCTAGTCCGGCCTTCGAGGGCTCACCGATCCTGTTCGACGCGCACCCATTCTTCGAGGGGGGCTACGTACCCCGCTATGGAGACAATCCTGCCCGGTGCTTGAGGTGTCAAAATAAGCAAGGCTGAACATACTTCAGTCCTGATTCGGCCACCCAAGCGCGGCCCTGGCGATCACATCCGCACCCCCGCTCAGATGGCTCGGCGATGGCCGCCGGACTCGCATTCGCAGCTGCGGCGCCTATCTAATGTCAAGAATTTGACTTAATATACATTATGCGAATTATTGGATGCTGCGACCCGCGGGCACGCGAGCCGCAACGGCCAGCTTTCCTGTCCGCAGAACCATCCGCCCTGCTTGCTGAGCTTCGTCCGCTTAGGGCTGCTCAGCTTCGCACCTCGCGGATCATCGCTTCGATGTTCCGCGCCAGCACGACCATCGGCACGCCGCCGCCCTTGACGACGGTGTCGTTGAACCTGCGCAGGTCGAACTTCGCGCCGAGCGCCTGCTGGGCCATGCGCCGCAGCCGGTTGATCTCGCTGTGGCCGACCTTGTATCCGCACGCCTGTCCGGGCCACGCGCAGTAGCGATCGACTTCGCTGGTCACTTCGTCGATTCCGGAGCCGTTGGTCTCGACGAACCACCTGATCGCCTGTTCGCGTGTCCAGCGCCTCGCATGCAGTCCGGTGTCGACGACGAGCCGGCAGGCGCGAAATGTGATGGACTGCAGGTATCCCAGGCGGCCGAACGGATCGACTTCGTAGACGCCGAGCTCGTCGGCGAGCTGCTCGGCGTACAGCGCCCAGCCTTCAGAGAAAGCATTGAACGCGAGCAGGGACCGGATGAGCGGCAGCTTGAACGTGTACTCGCCCTGCCAGGCATGGCCGGGAATGGCTTCGTGATAGGCCAGCGTCGGCAGATCGTAGGTGGTCCACAGGTTCATCGTGTGCAGGTTGATCCAGAACTTGCCTGGCACCTTGCCGTCGATGGTGCCGGGACCTCCGTACGCACGCGGCGCGCCGGGCTCGACTTCAGGCGGAAGTCGCTTCACCTCCACGTTGCCCGGCACGAGCGTGCCGAATGCGCGCGGCATACGGGTGCGGATGTCGCGCAGGATCTCGTCGGCGTAGGCGAGCAGGCGCGCGCGGCCTTCGTCGCCTTCGGGGAAACGGAAGCGCTCCTCTTTACCGAGCGCGATCATGCGCTCGCCGACCGTGCCGCGCGTGTAGCCCTGGCGCTTGAGGATCGCGTCCATCTCGGCATGCAGCTCGCGCAGCTCTTCCCTGCCCCGCTCGTGGATTTCGTCGGGCGTCATGTTGGTCGTGGTGGCCGCGCGAAGCGTCCAGGCGTAGTACTCGTCGCCTCGCGGCAGCTTCCACACGCCGGCATCCGATGTCGCGCGGCGCCGGTGCGCTTCGAGCTCCGCGAGCTGACGCTCGAGTGCCGGAGCGATCTTTTGCGTGGCGATGCGCTCTGCTCGCGCGGCGTAGTCACCCGGTATGCCCTGCGTCTTCTTCGCAAGTGAGCGCACCAGCGACCACTCGGCGACGTTTCCGCCACGGGCCAGCCTGAGCTGATGGATCGTCTTGTCGAGGATGAAGTCCGGGGCGATGACGCCCTGCGCCGCTGCTGACCGCAGGCGCTCCGTCTCACCGTCGATCTGCCCGGCGTAGGCCTCGAGGCGGGCCAGATAGGCGTCCGCGTCGGCGCGGGACTCGATCGTGTGCTGCTCCTCGAGGAGCGTCGGGATCTCGAGGAACGCGCCGGTGTTCTGGGCCACGACGTACGGCGCATTGCGCCACGACCAGTTCTGATTGAGCACGGCCACGTCGCCGTATGGGAAGGCGAAGCCTTCACTCGCGAACTCGTGGGCAGTGCGGACGACATCGAGGTCGATGCGCGTCGCTTCACTCAAGGTCGCCGGATCCACCGCCTTGAGCCGCGCGAGGCGCCGGGCCGCCCGCGCCGCGATCACCTGCTGCCCGGCCGCGGAGCGGTCCGTCAGCCGTGCCTTCAGCCCGGCCCGAGGACCGGTATCGATTCCCAGCGAGGTCGCGTTCTCCGGATAGTCGGCCAGCAGCTCCTCGGCGCATTCGGCGAGAAGCGCCTGGACCGCAGCGTCGGCGGAACCGTCGGCGCGGGCCGAAGGGATGCCGGTGAGCGATACGGCGGCACCGGCGCCGATGAGGAAGTCACGGCGGCTCGTCGTCATCGACAAGACTCCAGCAGGTTGGCCGTGGCCGCGGGATATACGCGATCCCTCGGACGGATGCACGCAGCCGGAGGCCGCGCCGTGCAGGCGTGCCCGGCGCTCCTCCTCTGCTCGAGACCCTGCTTGCCCGCTGTAAAGCCCTGTTCTTATTTATCGAGATCAACTACTTAAGAGAAATTCTTTAGATGCTCTATAGACTCGGCTGCGCTCCGGGCTGGGATCGCGACGCGGCCGTCTCGAACAGCATCTGGATGCGCTGGAGCGCTTCTTCCAGGCCCTGCTGGATGGTGCGGTCGGCGTCTCCCGTCTGACGCTCGAACTGCTGGATCTGATCCGGCCGAGGCTCGAAGGACAGGTGGACACGGACGTTCGACGTCGCACCATCGCCCTCCACCGTGAGCCAGCCCCGGTACTGGTTCTCACCGTCCGAGCCCCACTCCATCCGTCTCTTCGCGGCGTTCACGCGGTAATAGCCGTCGGAATCGTACGACCGGCCCTGGACGCGGCCCCGGACCCGGACTCGCTCCCCGGGCTGGGGCTCGGCGCTGTCAACCGTCGGCAGATAGTGGGGCAGGTTCTCCACGTTGGAGACGAACTCGAAGACCTTGTCGGCCGGCGCGCGCACGGTGACCGCATGCTCATACTCGCTCATCGGGCCCTCCTGGCGGGTAAGCCGTCCACTCCTTGGGGGAAATCCGGGGGCAGCAGGAATCATGCGCGCGGGCCACAGGGCCGGCGGACTGCGGAGCTGCCGGTTGTGTTTGCTCGAAACTGAGCTATATTCCGGGGCTAATTGCTTGATGCACCAAGGGTCCTGCCACAAGAACAACACGTGGCCGTGGAGATGCTGCGAATGCTAGTCCATAGCGCCCATGGGCCACGCCGTCCGTCGAGGTCATCATGAGCAACGCATGGGAGAAGTTTCAGGGAGCTACCCTGACGCTTGCGCGCTCCGGCTCGATCAAGGACAGGTTGAACGACGCGTACCGCAACCATCTCGCCTACGTGACGGAAGACGAGCTGCCGCGCGAACTGCGTGAGGAGTTCCGGGCAGTCGCACGCAGACTCACGCGCGAGCGCCCGCTGCTTCGCGGTGAGGACGCGGTGCGCGCAACCATCCGCAAGATGTCGAGCGAAGAAGCCGATGCCGTTGCCTCGACGGTCGTGCGCATGTTCGGCGCCATCGCGCGCAACGCCGGTGCGTCACAGGTCGTGACGCTGCACGCCGTCGACGCCTGAGTCTCTCTCAGTCGAGCTTGAACTCGATCACGTCCCAGCGCGTCGTGTCCTCGTGACGCGCCTGGCGGCGGATTGCGTCCACCAGCGCGCGCTCGTCCCAGTCGACGATCTCGTTGGCGAGATCGGCGAGTGCCTTGGGCACGGGGCGCTGATCTCCGAAGCGCTTGAGCAGGATGACGGGCTTCTGGTTCGCCTGCGCGTAGAGGAGCTGGAAGGTCACCAGATCCCGGTGTGTGTCGAAGAGACTCGAGAGCCCGATGACGGCTTCGACCGGAGCGATCTGGCGCCGGAGGTCTTCCTTGAGCGCCTCGTTGTCGCCCACGGGCCGGTGCTCCGGCGTGCTGAAATTCCGGTAGAAGAAGTTGCGCGCGCTCTCGAGGTACTCGAACACGCGCAGATAATCGTCCGACGTCTCCCAGGCGTGCGTGACGAAGAGTCGAATGGGATTGGTCTGCGACATGTGCGTTCGCTGCAGTGTCCCGACCCGCGGCCGGCCGCAGGCAGTCTCGCACAAGCGCTCTGCGCTGGGAACCCGCGTCAGGGTAAGTCCGGATGCGGCGCCTTCCCGGCCCTCCCGCGTGCGGCGATGCACCGATAGAATGCCGTACGTCATTGAAAGGACGGCTCGGATTGCGACTTCTCGTCTACAACATCCGCTACGCCACCGGCACGGGACCGGCCTTTCATCTGCCGCTGCCCGGCGCGGGCTACCTGCGCAGCAACCCGCGCGTGCTGAAGGGCATCACGGAGTTCATCCGATCGGAGAAGCCCGACATCGTGGGGCTCATCGAGGTCGACACGGGCTCGATCCGTACGGGCATGGTGAACCAGGCCGAGTACATCGCGCGTCACCTCGGCCACTACTCGATCTTTCAGTGCAAGTACGGCACGGGCTCGCTGAACCAGTTCCTGCCCATCGTCCGCAAGCAGGGCAACGCGTTCCTCTCCGCCCCGCACGTGAAGGGCGAGCGCTTCCACTACTTCGACACGGGCATCAAGCGCCTGATCATCGAGCTCGAGCTCGACGACGTGTGCGTGTTCCTCGTGCATCTGTCGCTCAAGTTCCGCCAGCGCCAGTACCAGCTCCGCTCGCTGCACGATCTCATCGTGCAGTCGCCGAAACCCGTGATCGTGGCCGGGGACTTCAACACCTTCTGGGGCAATCACGAGATCTACCTGTTCATGCGCGCGGCCGGGTTGCGTAACGCGAACTCGGCGGGACTGCCGTCGTTCCCGTCGCGCACGCCGCGCATCGAGCTCGACTTCGTGCTCGTCAGCGAAGGCATCGAGGTGCAGGATTTCCGCGTGCCGGACGTGCGCTTCTCGGACCACCGGCCGCTGGTGTGCGATTTCACGGTCAATCCCGATGCCGTAGTGCGCCGGCCCGCCGCCTGAGCCGGCCGCGCAGTTGTCCGGATCCGCGATGATCCGGGGAGGGAGCATCCCATGAACGATCGAACCGCCCGCGACGGCTTCGCCTGGAAACTCGAGCGCGATGCTTCCGGCATCGCCTGGCTCACGATCGACAAGCCCGGCACGTCCGCGAACGTGCTCTCGCGCGAGGTGCTGATGGAGCTCGACGGGATTCTCGGCGAGCTCGAGACCAGCCCGCCCCGCGGCGTAGTCATACGCTCCGGCAAGCCGAGCGGCTTCGTCGCCGGCGCCGACATCAAGGAGTTCACGGGACTGCGCACCGCGGCCGAGGCGTACGACCTCATCCGCCCGGGGCAGCGAGTATTCGATCGTCTCGAGGCGCTGCCCTGCCCCACCGTGGCCGCGATTCACGGCTTCGCGCTCGGCGGAGGGCTCGAGCTCGCGCTGGCATGCCGTTACCGGGTCGGTGTCAACGACGAGAAGCTCTCGCTCGGCCTGCCCGAGGTGCAGCTCGGCATCCATCCGGGCTTCGGCGGCACGGTGCGCTCGGTGAGACTCATCGGCGTGCGGCCCGCGATGCAGCTGATGCTGACGGGACGGCCCGTGCGCGCCGACAAGGCGCTCGCGCTCGGCCTCGTCGACCGGCTCGTGCCGGCGGGCGAGCTGGAAGCGGCAGCGAGAGCGCTCATCGAGAATCCGCCGCCGCCGAAGCAGGCACCGTTCTTCGAACGGATGCTCGGCTGGGGTCCCGTGCGGCCGATCGTGCGCTCGATGCTCGAGAAGCAGGTGGCGGGTCGCGCGCCTCGCGAGCACTACCCGGCCCCGTACGCCATCATCGATCTGTGGGCCCGTTACGGCGCGCAAGGTGCGGAGGCGTTCGACGCCGAGGCACGCTCCATCGCCGAGCTCTTCTGCACACCGACCTCGCGCAATCTCGTACGCGTCTTCCTGCTGCAGGATCGCCTGAAGTCGCTCGGCGGCAAGCTCGATCCCGCCGTGCGGCACGTCCACGTGGTCGGCGCAGGCGTGATGGGCGGCGACATTGCAGCCTGGTGCGCGCTGCGCGGCTTCACGGTGACCTTGCAGGATCGCAGCGCAGAGATCGTGGAACCTGCGCTCGCACGCGCGCGCGAGCTCTTCGAGAAGCGTGCGCGCGATCCCGCGAAAGTCGCCGAGGCACGCGAACGCCTGCGCGGCGACGTGGCGGGAGACGGCGTCGCACAGGCGGACGTCGTGATTGAGGCCATCTTCGAGGATCTCGATGCGAAGCGCGCGCTCTACGCGCAGCTCGAGCCGCGCATGAAGCCCACGGCGATCCTCGCCACCAACACCTCGAGCATCATGCTCGAGCCTCTTGCCGCGGATCTCGCGCGACCCGAGCGCCTGGTCGGCCTGCACTTCTTCAACCCGGTGCCGCAGATGCCGCTCGTCGAAGTCGTGAGCTCGGGGCGGACGGATCCCGAAGTCGTGCGTACGGCGCTCGCCTTCACGCGGCGCATAGACAAGCTGCCGGTACCGTGCCGCAGCGCACCGGGCTTCGTCGTCAATCGCGTGCTGATGCCGTACCTGCACGAGGCGATGTACGCCGCACAGGAAGGTGTGCCGCTCAGCGTGATCGACAGGGCAGCGGTGCGCTTCGGAATGCCGATGGGCCCGATCGAGCTCGCGGACGTGGTCGGGCTCGATGTCGCGGGTCACGTCGGACGGATCATCGCGCAGGAGCTCGGGCGCTCGCCTCCGGATCTCGCGCGGCTCCAGGAGCTGGTGAGCGCGAAGAAGCTCGGCCGCAAGAGCGGCGAAGGGTTCTACGTCTGGAAGGACGGCAAGCCGCAGAAGCCGCCTGTGCCTGCCTTGGAGGTTCCGCCGGACCTCACCGACAGGCTGCTCCTGCCGCTCGTCAACGAATGCGTGGCGTGCCTGCGTGAACGCGTCGTCGAGGATGCGGACCTGCTCGACGCGGCTGTGATCTTCGGCACGGGTTTCGCGCCCTTCCGCGGCGGTCCGCTCGCGTACGCGCGCAGTCGCGGCGTCGCCGAGATCACCGCGCGCCTCACCGAGCTCGCGCGGCGCTACGGTTCACGATTCGAGCCGGACGAAGGATGGTCTCTGCTCGAGCCGCAGACGGCATCGAGCGCGAAACCGTGAACGGCGTTCCAGAAGTGACACGGCCTCGCTATGTTAACATCGGTGCGAATTCCAACTCGGCGGTCACGCCGAGCAAGCGGTTTTGCACCAGATGCCTGAGGAACGCGAAGCCAGCGTTCAGCTCCTGAAGAATTTCGCACCTCTCGACGGGCTGAAACGCGAGAATCTCGCCGCGCTCGCCAAGAAGGTGAGCGTGCGGACCATGCCCGCGGGCCGGCTGCTGTTCAAGGAAGGCGACACCGACAAGCGCACCATCTGGCTCGTCTCCGGCATGGTGGAGCTCCGGGAAGGCGACCGCACGGTGGGCATCGTCCGCGGCGGCACGCCCGAGGCGCGCAGTCCCCTCTCCCCCAACCTGCCGCGTCGCGTCTCCGCGCGCGCGATGGACGAGATCTCCTATCTCGCCATCGACAGCGATCTGCTCGACGTGATGATCACGTGGGACCAGACCGGAACCTACGAGGTGACGGAGCTGCAGGCCGAGGCAGGCGGCGGCGACGACTGGATGACCACGCTGCTGCAGACGAAAGCGTTTCACCGCATTCCGCCGGCGAACATCCAGGCCATCTTCATGCGCATGCAGCGCGTCCCGGTCCGCGCGGGCGACGTCATCATCAAGCAGGGCGACGAAGGCGACTACTTCTACGTCGTCGTGAGCGGGCGCTGCGTCGTCACGCGCGAATCGCCGCTCAATCAGGAAGGCATCAAGCTCGCCGAGCTCGGCGTCGGTGACACCTTCGGAGAAGAGGCACTCATCGCCGAAGGCAAGCGCAACGCCACGGTCACCATGCTCACCGACGGCGTGCTGATGCGGCTCAACAAGCAGGATTTCCGCCAGCTCATGAACGAGCCGCTCCTGCAGTGGGTGAGCACCGAGCAGGCGAACGACATCATCTCGCGCGGCGGAAAGTGGCTCGACGTGCGCCTGCCGAGCGAGCATCAGAACCTCAGCATCGAGGGCTCGATCAACCTGCCGCTCTACTTCATTCGCCTGAAGCTCTCGACGCTCGACCGCAACGTGCCGTACGTCGTGTACTGCGACACCGGCCGGAGAAGCTCGGTGGCCGCGTACATCCTGGCGGAACGCGGCTTCGATGCGTACGTGCTGAAGGGCGGTATCTCGAACGGCGCGAACCTTCCGCTCAGGCGCACGGCCTGAGAACGATTCACTCGGCGCGTGCGGCGCGCCGCGACCGCTACATCGTGTGAGTGGCCTTGTCGCCGGCGAGCGCGCCGGCGAGATAGTTCTCGATCTTCTTCTGTGTCTGGCCGCGGTCCTGTTCGCTGAACTGCACGCCGATGCCCGCGGTGCGCTTGCCCTGCGCGCCCTTCGGCGTCACCCAGATCACGCGGCCTGCGACGGGGAGCTTTTCGTCCTCGCCCATGAGGTTGAGGAGCATGAACACCTCGTCGCCGAGGCGGTAGTTGCTGTTGGTGGGAATGAAGAGGCCCCCGTTACGCACGAAGGGCATGTAGGCCAGGTACAGCGCGCTCTTGTCCTTGATGGTCAGGGTGAGCAGGCCCGGCTTGTTGGCTCCCGTACGCAAGGCGAATCCCTCTTTGCGGCTTCGTGGCGGCGGCTTCAGATGCGCCGCAGAATGTTCTCGAGCGCCAGTGCGCGGTTGAGCGGGGTATCGAGCAGCATCCTGAGCTCGCGCACGCTGTCCAGCAGCTCAAAGAGCTTCCGTATATTCGATTCCGGACGCGCGCGAGGCAAGTGCGTCCCCGCGTGCGGCTTCACAGAATCCGCGTCCACCCCGGCGGCCCTGCGGATGCGCTCCGTGATCCAGTTCTCAAGGCACGTCAGGCGCAGCTCGAGGTCGGACCGACTCCAGCGCTCGGCGAGGCTGGCCGGGTCTGCGGCCCGGTTGGACAGCTCACCGAGCGTCCGGCGCGTGTCGTCGTCGATCCGGGCGACTGCAGCCGGGTCGAGGCGTGCGGCCAGGAGCGGCGCTTCCCCGAGCACGTCGAGCACCCTCTCCCAGTCTCCGCTGCCCCGGGTCCGCCGCAGCCAGTCGATGCTCTCGGCTCGCGACGGCGGCCGGATACGGATCCGCTGACAGCGGCTGATGATGGTGGCCGGCAGCCGCGACGGCTGGGTGGCGACCAGCACGAGCAGCGTACGCGGTGCGGGCTCCTCGAGGGTCTTGAGCAGCGCGTTCGCAGCGTGGCGATTGAGCGCATCGGCCGGTGCGAGGATGCCGACCTTGTACCCGCCCTGATGGCTCGTGAGGCCGATCTCGTGCGCGAGCTCGCGCACCTGCTCGATGCGGATCTGACGCGAGTCCTCGGTCGGGTGCACGTGAACGAGGTCGGGGTGCTGGCCGCTCGCGACGCGGTGGCATGCCGTGCATTGCCCGCAGGGCGTGCTCTGCACACGTTCACAGAGCACGACCTGCGCGATCCGCTGCGCAAGCACGTCTCCGCCGGCACCTGGAGAGTCGTGGATCAGGAGCGCATGCGGCAGACGCCCCGCCCGGTGAGCCGCGGCGACGGATGCCAGCGGCCCTTCGAGCCACGGGACCGTGACGTGCGCGTCTTCCGCCATCAGCGCGTCGCCTCCGTCAGCAGGTCCTCCACGGCAGCCGCGATCTGCTCTTCGACCTCGGCGAGCGGCCGCGAGGCGTCGATCACCCGGAAGCGCTGCGGCTCGGCGCGCGCGAGCTCGAGATACGCCGCGCGTACACGCTCGAAGAAGGCCTCGCGCTCGCGCTCGAAGCGATCCGTGGTGCCCGCGCGCTGTTTCGCACGTGCGAGGCCGACGGAAACGGGCACGTCGAGCAGCAGCGTGCGGTCGGGAGCGAGATCGCCATGTGTCGCGGCAGCGAGCCGCTCGATCAGCTCGCGATCGAAGCCGCGCCCGCCGCCCTGATAGGCGCGCGTCGCGTCCGTGAAGCGGTCGCATACGATCCATGTTCCGCGCTCGAGCGCAGGACGCACGAGATTTGCGAGATGAATGCCGCGCGCCGCGAACATGAGGAGCGTCTCGGCCACCGGCGGAATCGTTTCACCGCCGGCGGTCAGCACGATATCCCGCACGCGTTCGGCGAGCGGTGTGCCGCCGGGCTCGCGAGTGAGGCGCACCGGTATGCCGCGCGCGTCGAGTCGGTCGTGCAGGATCTTCGCAGCCGTCGTCTTGCCCGCGCCCTCGATGCCCTCGAGCGTGATGAAGCGGCCGCGGCTCATCGTGCCTCCGCGGGCGTGGCGGACTCCTGCGCCTTCGGCTGCGGAGCGCCGGCGCCGGTCGACGACCTCGGGCGCTGCTTCAGCCGCGCGAGATAGCGCTTCACGGCCTGATTGTGCTCCTCGAGCGTGCGCGAGAAGTGATGCGAGCCGTCGCCGAGACCCGTCGCCACGAAGTACAGCTCGTCGGTCTCCGCGGGCTGCACGACGGCATAGAGCGCTTCGCGTCCCGGCAGCGCAATCGGTGTCGGAGGCAGTCCTGCCCGTGTGTAGGTGTTGTACGGCGTGTCCGTGACGAGATCCCGGCTGCGGATGTCGCCGTCGAATGCGGGGCCGATGCCGTAGATCACCGTCGGATCCGACTGCAGACGCATGCCGCGCCGCAGACGATTGATGAACACGCCTGCGATGCGGGGCCGTTCCGATTCGAGCGCCGTCTCTTTCTCCACGATCGAGGCGAGGATCAGCGCCTCGTAGGGCGTCTCGAGGGGCAGGTTCTCACGCCGCTGTTCCCATGCCTCTGCGAGAATCCTCTGCATCCTCTCGAACGCGTGTCGCAGAAGCTGGAGATCCGTCGTGCCTGCGGCGAAATGATAGGTGTCCGGGAAGAAGCGTCCTTCCGGATGCTCGCCCGGATGACCCAGGAGGGCCATGATTTCCTCGTCGCTCTTGCTGCGCAGCGTCACCTTCACGCCCGGATGTCGCTCGAGCGCCGCGCGCAGATCGGCGAAGCGCGAGCCTTCCACGATCGTGAGTGACTCGAGCACCACCCGCCCCTGCTCGAGCCGCTCCACGATGTCTGCCGGGCTCGCACGCGCAGGAATCTCGTACTCGCCGACCTTCACGTTGAGCCGCCTGCCCGTCAGGCGCAGGTACAGCTCGGTGCGGCGCGCACTCGGCAGCGCGCCCATCGATTCGAGGCGCGTCAGTACACTCCGTGCGCTGGCGCCCGGCGCGACCTGGAAGCGGATCGGGCTTTCGGAGGGCCCCGGCGCAGAATGCTCGCGCTCGATCCAGCGATACGCGAGGAACGCTGCCACCATCGCGCCCGCGAGCAGCAGCACGAGCGAGAGCAGCACTCCGCCCCACGCGCGCCTACTCACGGCTCGCTCCTTCCGGCGCCGCATCCGACGCGAATCGTGCCTCGAGGCGCTGCTGCAGGAGGCGCGTCACCGGCCCGGGGACGAGCGTGCGATCGGCGAGACGCCGCACCGGCCAGATGCCGATCCGCGCGTTGGTGAGAAAGACCTCGTCGGCCGACTCGAGATCGGCGGCACCGAGCTCGCACTCCTCGCATTCGATGCCCGCGGCTGCCGCTTCCTCCAGCACGACGCGGCGCGTCACGCCCGCCACCCCACAGCGATCGACGCGGGGCGTCCGGAGGACGTTCTGGCTGACGATGAACACGTTGCCCATGGTGCCCGAAACGAGCAGTCCCGAGCTACTGAAGACCAGCGCCTCGGACACCTCGGGGTCGCGAAGCTCCGCACGCGCGAGCACCTGCTCGAGGCGGTTGAGGTGCTTGAGACCGGCGAGCGCAGGATTCTCCCCGATCCGGTGCCGTGCGATCGCCACGACGACGCCGTCGCGCGACCACTCCGCCCGCTCCGCGGGCCAATCGAACCTCATGAGAATCCGTCGGGTGCGCTCACTGCCCGTGGGCGTGTAGCCGCGCGCCACTGCATCGCCGCGCGTCACGATCAGCTTCAGTATGCACGTCGTGCCTGCCGCGGCGCGCGTGATCTCGTCATGGATCGTCTGCAGATCGCCGATGGGAATCGCCAGTCGCTCGCAACCGTGCACGAGGCGTTCGAGGTGCTGCTGCAGGAGCCGCGGTCTGCCGCCCGGGCACGAGATGGTTTCGAATACACCATCGCCGTAATGCAGCCCGCGATCGAGCACGGACACATGCGTTGCCGGCTCGCCGTCGACGAGCACGAGGTCGGGCGATCCGGCACTGCGGCTCATGGGAATGCCTCCTACACTGCAGTCGCGGCACGCGACACCGGCTCGAGACTCGCGAGCAGCCCGCGTGCCTTGGCGCGCGTCTCTTCGAGCTCACGCTCGGGAATGGAGTCCGCGACGATGCCCGCGCCGGCGCGAAGCTCGAGCCGTTGCTCCATCACCGTCATCGTACGGATGAGGATGTTGAGGTCGAGCGAGCCGCCGCGCGTGAGGTAGCCGAGAGAGCCCGTGTAGGCGCCCCGCCCTTCTCCCTCGAGCTCCGCGATGATCTGCATGCAGCGGAACTTCGGGCAGCCGGTGATCGTGCCGCCGGGGAACACCGCGCGCACTGCGCCGAGCGGCGTCACGTCGGCGCGCAGCCGACCCCGCACGTTCGAGACGATGTGATGCACGTGCGCGTACGACTCGATGCACATCAGTTCGTCGACGCGCACCGTGCCGGCCTCGCAGATGCGTCCGAGATCGTTGCGCTCGAGATCGATGAGCATGATGTGCTCGGCGCGCTCCTTGGGATGCGCCACGAGCTCCGCCATCAGCCGGGCGTCGTCCTCGGGGCTGCGGCTCCGCGGCCGCGTGCCCGCGATGGGGCGTGTCTGCACGTCGTCGCCGGTCACCTGCACGAGACGCTCGGGAGATGAGCTCAGGATCGCGACACCGTTCCATTGCGCGAGCGCCGCGAACGGCGCGGGGTTCGCCGCGCACAGGCGCCTGTAGAGCTGTCCGATGTCAGGCGCTCCCGCGAGCCTCATGCGCCAGGGGCGCGAGAGATTCGCCTGATAGATGTCGCCGGCGCGGATGTACTCCTTCGCGCGCCGCACCCGCCACAGGAAGGCGTCCGGCGCTTCCTCTTCGATCACGCCTTCGAAGGAACTTTCCTCGGGCGGTGCGGCGTCGGCCGCTTTCAGCGCATCGGCGCAGACCTGATCGAGCTCCGCTCCCGCACCGCTCTCCCCCACGGCGAACACGAGATCCGAGCTGCGGTCGTGCACGAGCGCGCACGGCGTTCGCAGCGCGAGGGCACGCCACGGAAGCGACGAAGGCGGCAGGCGGAGCCGAGGCTCGATTTCCTCCGCGAGCTCGTAGCCGAGGAAGATCGCCCACCCGCCCGTGAACGGAACGGCGGCCTGAGGCTCAGTCTCGCGCTCGGCGCGCCACCAGTGCTCGAGCATGGAAAGAAAGTCGCCGTGCGGCAGCGAGACGCCCTGCATCCCGGGACGGCCCGCGCCATCGACCCACAGTGCCGCGCGCGGCTGTGCATGCAGAACGGAGAAGCGCCCGAGGGGTCCGGCCGCGGCGCTGTCGAGCAGAACGGGATAGCGGTCCGGGCGCGCGGCGGCGAGGTGCCGCAGCACCGCTGCCGGCACGTCGAGCTCGCGGATGATCGGGGAGCGGGCGCCCATGTAACGCCCCTTTCGGCGTACCGGCCGCCTCAGCCGGTGAAGCGCCGGAAGATCACCGTACCGTTCGTGCCTCCGAAGCCGAACGAGTTCGACAGTGCGACGTCGATCTTCATCTCCCGTGCCGTGTTCGGCACGTAGTCGAGGTCGCACTCCGGATCCGGTGTATGGAGGTTGATCGTCGGCGGCGCGACCTGGTCGCGGATCGCGAGCACGCTGAAGATGGCCTCGACGACGCCGGCCGCACCGAGCAGGTGACCCGTCATCGACTTGGTGGAGCTCACCGCGAGCTTCTTCGCGTGATCGCCGAAGGCGCGCTTGATGGCCACCGTCTCGGCCTTGTCGCCGAGCGGAGTCGACGTCGCGTGCGCGTTGATGTACTGCACGTCCTCGGGTGCGAGCCGCGCATCGGCCAGCGCGTTCGCCATGGCGAGGCGCGCGCCGTCGCCGTCTTCCGGCGGCGCGGTGATGTGGTGCGCGTCGCCGCTCATGCCGAAGCCGACGAGCTCGGCGTAGATGTTCGCGCCTCGCCGCTTCGCGTGCTCGAGCTCCTCGAGCACCATGGCGCCGCCGCCGTCGCTCAGCACGAAGCCGTCGCGGTCCTTGTCCCACGGACGGCTCGCTTCCGTCGGCGCATCGTTGCGCGTCGAGAGTGCCTTGGCCTGGCTGAAGCTGCCGAGGCCGCACACGGTGGTCGCCATCTCGCCGCCGCCGGCGATCATGACGTCAGCATCACCGTACTGGATGCAGCGCAGTGCGAGTCCGACCGCGTGCGTGGACGTGGTGCAGGCCGTCACGACACCGAGATTGGGTCCGCGCAGACCGAACCTGATCGACAGGTGCCCCGCGATCATGTTGATGATCGAGGCCGGGACGAAGAACGGGGAGATGCGACGCGGATTGCGCGTCTCGAGATAGTTCCCGTACTCGGCCTCGATGGTCGCCAGCCCTCCGATGCCCGCGCCGCAGATCACGCCGCAGCGGTCGCGGTTGGTCCGCTCGAAATCGATGCCTGCGTCGTTCACGGCCTGGATTCCGGCCGCGACGCCGTAGTGCATGAATTCGTCCATGCGCCGCGCATCCTTCGGCGGGATGTACTGGCTCACGTCGAAGTCGCGCACCTGACCGCCGATGCGCACGGGGAAGGCCGAGACATCGAAGCGCGTGATCGGGCCGATCCCGCTCACTCCCTCGAGAATGGCCTTCCAGGCCGAAGGGACGGTACTGCCGACCGGGGAGACGATCCCCAGGCCCGTGACGACGACACGACGTTTGCTCACACCTGACCTGTGCGTTTCTGCGGATTCGGCTGACGAGGGAGGATCGTGCCGGCAGCTCCCGTCCGGGAGCTCGCCGGCAGTGGTGGGGAATCAGGCCTGCTTGCGGCGCTCGTTGATGTACTCGATGGCCTGTTGCACCGTGGTGATCTTCTCGGCGTCCTCGTCCGGAATCTCGATCTCGAACTCTTCTTCGAGAGCCATCACCAGTTCGACCGTGTCCAGCGAGTCCGCTCCCAGATCGTCGACGAAGGAGGCGTCGTTCGTGACCTGTTCCTGCTTGACGCCCAGCTGCTCCGCAACGATGGCTTTCACCTGCTGTTCAACAGTGCTCATCAGATTCTGTCCTTTTGACGTTGACGCGTGCGTGCGCACCCCGCCGGTGGCACGGGCGCGGTATTGTAGGGGAACACCCCCGGGGGTGCCACTCGCGAACGGTGCGAGTGATTGTTTTTTCTCGTGAAACTCGACATCTGCGCTGCATTGCGGGCGCCGCCGTGCCGGCGCCTGTGGCGCCGGCCCAACGTAGCCGTGTCAGGGCATGTACATCCCGCCGTTGACGTGCAGCGTCTCGCCGGTGATGTAGCCGGCCTGGGGTGAAACCAGGAACAGCACGGCGGCCGCGACGTCCTCCGGAGTGCCCAGACGCTGCATGGGGATCTGAGCCTGCAGCGCGGCACGCTGCTCCTCGCTGAGCGCGCGGGTCATGTCGGTGTCGATGAAGCCCGGCGCGACGGCGTTCACCGTGATGCCGCGCGAGGCGACTTCCTTCGCGAGCGACTTGGTGAAACCGATGACCCCCGCTTTCGCGGCCGAGTAGTTGGTCTGTCCGGGGTTTCCCGTCACGCCCACGATGGAGGTGATGTTCACGATCCGGCCGCGGCGCTCCTTCATCATGCGCTTGAGACAGGCCTTGGACAGGCGGAACACGGACGTCAGGTTGGTGTTGATGACCTGATCCCAGTCCTCCGCTTTCATGCGCAGCAGCAGCATGTCGCGCGTGATCGCGGCGTTGTTGACCAGGATCGTCGGCAGGCCCTCCGCCCCTTCCATGTCCGCGAGCAGCGCATCGATGGACTCCGCGCTGCTGACGTCCAGCACCGCGCCGCGTCCGTTGTATCCATGCGACGCCAGCAGCGACGTGAACGCGGCCGCACCTTCGGCCGTCGTCGAGGTGCCGACCACCCGTGCACCCGCACCCGCCAGCGCGAGCGCGATCGCCCTGCCGATGCCGCGCGAGGCACCCGTGACGAGGGCTACGTCCTTATCCAGCATGCGATTCTCCCCTGACGGTCCGAACGGCCGATTGAATGGAAGCGCGGTCCTCGAGCGCGAGGCAGTGGAGGTCGGCGCGCCGTTCGATGCGCCGGTTGAGACCCGTGAGCACCTTGCCGGGACCGCATTCGATCAGCGCGCTCACGCCCTCAGCGAGAAGCGCGCGAACGGTATCGGACCAGCGCACGGGACGCGCGAGCTGCCGCGACAACAGCGCGCGGATCTCCGCCGGATCCCGATAGGCGCGCGCATCGACCGCGCTCACGTAGCGGATCGTCGGCGCGCTCAGCTCGACCTCGGCAAGCCGGGCGGCGAAACGCTCGGCCGCAGCCTCCATCAGGCTGCTGTGCGACGGCACGCTCACCGGCAGCGGCACTGCGCGCTTCGCGCCGCGGGCCTTCGCCGCCTCGATCGCGCGCTGAACCGCTTCCGCGTGACCGGCGATGACGGTCTGTCCGGGCGAGTTGAAGTTCACGGCTTCGACGACCTGACCCTGCGCCGCTTCGCGACAGGCCGCTTCGATGTCGGCATCCTCGAGACCGAGGATCGCCGCCATCGCGCCGGTACCCTGAGGCACCGCCTCCTGCATCACCCGTCCGCGGAAACGCACGAGCTCGAGCGCGGCACCGAACTGCAGCACGCCGGCGCACACCAGTGCCGTGAACTCGCCGAGGCTGTGCCCCGCCACCACGGCAGGATCGGGCCCGCCCTCCTCGCGCCACACGCGCCAGGTGGCGACACCCGCGGCCAGCATCACCGGCTGCGTGTACTCAGTGGAGTCGAGCTGCTCGGCAGGGCCTTCCTGAGTCAGCTTCCACATGTCATAGCCGAGCACCTTCGAAGCCTCGTCGAAGGTCGCGCGCACGGCGGGCGCTTCCGCCGCGAGGGACGCGAGCATGCCGACGGACTGCGAGCCCTGCCCGGGAAACACGAAAGCAAACGACATCACGAATCCTGGGGCACCAAGGTGGTGCGGACCGAAGAAGCGGCGGATTATAGCGGCTCACTTCGGGAGTTCAGGCACAGCGCCGCGGCGAGCCCGCCGAGCGCTCCGTAGAGATGTGCATCGACGACGACCGGCGTCTCGCTGTCGAGCAACGTCACAGCCCCCGCCCACTGCTCCCAGGCGAGCTTCGCCACGAGGATCGCCGCCAGGAGCCACCCATCCAGTTCCCTGCGGCGCACGTGAGCCACTGTTCCCGCTGCGAGGATCCCGTGCAGCACGCCCGAGGAACCCACGTACCATTCGACGGTCGTAGATCGCAGCCACAGTCCCGCGCCGATCGCCACCACCGCCGCAGCGGCGATGGCGAGCCAGCGAAAGGGGCTGAAGTCGCGCGCGAACAATGCCCAGAGGAGCACGAGACCGAGCGCATTGAGCGCCGCATGCTCAGCGTCGAGGTGAACGAAGTGAGCCGTGAGGAAACGCCACCACTCGCCGCCCCTGAGGGCTTCGCGCTCGTAGCGCAGCAGCTCACGGCCCGCGTCGCCTGCGAGTTCGGGCAGCAAGAGCAGCGCGCAAAGGGCGAGAAGCCATGCGCCGCGCGCGCCGTCGCAATTGAGCGACTCGAGCAGCCTTTTGAAACCGCTCGCAGGAATCCGGACGTTCATTTGCTATGATCCCGGCCGTTTCGCACGCCCTGAAGTGGCGCAACGAGGCTATGAAGCACCCTCCATCCCTTCGCGAGCTTAGCAGAGGCCTCACCGGGCGCCGCGCGCGCCAGCGGGGCTTCACACTCATCGAGATCATGGTCGTCGTGGTCATCATCGGCCTGCTCGCGGCGGTCATCGTGCCGCAGGTGGTGGGCCGCGTGGATGACGCGCGCATCTCCAAGGCCAAGCAGGACATCCAGGCCTTCGAGACCGCGCTCACGATGTTCAAGCTCGACAACTTCAAGTACCCGACCACCGAGCAGGGACTGCGGGCGCTCGTGCAGCAGCCGGCCGATCCCACGATCCGCAACTGGCGACCCGGCGGCTATCTGCAGCGCCTCAACAAGGATCCGTGGGGCAACGACTACCAGTACGTGTATCCGGGAACGCGTGGTCGCGAGTACGACCTGTTCTCGTTCGGCGCCGACGGCCAGCCCGGCGGTGAGGGCGTCGACGCGGACATCGGCAACTGGAATCTGGACGAGTAGCGCCACGCCGTGCGGCGCGGCGCACCATACCGATGGCCATGGTGCACGCTCGCGCAGTTCCCCTGCCCCGCACGCCGCGCGGCTTCACGCTGGTCGAGCTGCTGGTCATCGTCGTGATCATCGCGCTCGTCTCGGCGACTGCGCTCATCACCTTCGGGGCGCGGGGCGAGGACCAGCAGCTCGAGACGGAGAGCCGGCGCCTCGAGCAGCTCATGAACTACGTGCGCGAGCAGGCGGAGCTGCAGACCCGCGAGTACGGGCTCCTGTGCAGAGAGAACTCGTACCGCTTCGTCACGTTCGATCCCCGCCGGGAGCTCTGGGTCGAAGTCGCCGACGACGACATCCTGCGCGAGCGCAGGCTCCCCGAAGGGCTTTCGATCCGGCTGATCGTCGAGGGGCGTCCCGTCGTTCTGAACCGGCCGCGTGACGAGAAGGACCTGACACCTCACATCATGATCTTCTCGAACGGCGATCTCACACCGTTCGAGCTCACTCTGCAGCGCGAGAGCGAAGGCCCGCACGTCACGCTCGCCGCCGACGAGCAGGGTCGCATCGCGCGTCAGGACGAAGAGGAGCGCAGGCGCTGATCGCCCTGCTGTGACCCCATGCGCGAGCGCACACACAGGATCGAACGGCGTGACGCGCACGGTTTCACCCTGGTCGAAGTGCTCGTCGCGCTCGTGATCGTCGCCGTCGGCATGTCCGCGCTGCTCGCCGCGATGAGCTCGGCGGCCGACGGTACGGCGTATCTGCGTGACAAGCAGTTCGCGGAATGGGTCGGGCTCAACCGCATCGCCGAGGTCCGTCTGCAGCGTCAGCGTCCCGAAGTCGGCAAGTCGACCGGTGAGAGCGAGCTCGCCGGCCGCCGCTGGAGCTGGGAGCAGGAAGTGCTCGAGTCGGAAGTCGAGGGCATTCTGCGCATCGACGTGCGCGTGCGTCCCGCCGATACGCCGGCGAACGCGCGCGGCGGCTGGCTCGCCCAGTTGAGCGGCGTGATCGGCGATGCGATCACACCGCCGACCGGAATCGGCGACGAATGGATGCGCACGGGGCCGCAGGAGACGGGCGCGGGCGTCGGCCCCGGCGATGACTCTTCCACACCGGGTCGTCAACAGCGCACACGCAGACGCGGACAGCCCGGCACGCCGGAAGGCGAACCCGTCATTCCGCCGTCCGGTACGCCTCCGGTGGAGTGAGCATGCGCGCCCGCGGCTTCACGCTCGTCGAGCTGCTCGTCGCGATGTTCATCACCGCGATCATCTTCGCGATGGGTTACGCGGCGATCAATCAGGGACTCAACGAGAGAGAAGGTCTGCGCGCCCGACAGGATCGCCTCTCTGCCGTGCAGAACGCGATGCGCATTCTCGCGCAGGACTTCTCGCAGGTTGCGCCGCGCCCGGTGCGCGAGCCCGTCGGAGACGGCATGCAGCCGGCGCTCATCGGATCGGCGGAAAGCCAGCCACTCGTCGCGTTCACGCGCGCCGGCTGGGCGAACCCCGCCGGCATCCAGCGCCCCGCCCTGCAGCGTGTCGCCTACGTGCTCGAGGACGGCACGCTGCGTCGCCTGCACTGGCGCGTGCTCGATCCGACGCTCGCCAACACGCCCGTGCGGCGCGATCTGCTCGACGGTGTGCGCAGCGTGCGCTTCCGTTACATGGATCCGACGCGGCAGTGGCGCGACCAGTGGCCGCCGCAGTCGAACATACCCCGGGGCGCCGGTCCGATCGGTCTCGACCCGCGGCTGCGCATGCGGCCGATCGCCGTGGAGATCGTGCTCGAGCTCGAGGACTGGGGCACGATCGTGCGCATCATCGAGGTGGCGTCGTGAGCCCGCGCGTCATCCGCTGCCGCCAACGCGGTGTCGCGATGCTCGCCGCCGTGCTGCTCGTCGCGCTCGGCACGATGCTCGCGACGGCGATCGCCTTCCACAGCGGCATGATGGCGCGGCGCGCGACGGCCACCTTCGCCTTCGAGCAGGCGCTGCTCGTCGCGCAGGGCGCCGAAGCGCTCGCCGCCTACGTGCTGCGCGAGGATGCCCGCAGCGACGCCCGGGGCGGTGTCGCGCGCGATCATCTGCAGGAGCCATGGGCGCAGCCGGTCGGTCCGGTCGAGATCATCCCCGGCGTGGTGCTCGAAGCCGGCCTGACCGACCTGCAGGGGCGTTTCAATCTCAACAGCCTCGTGGATGCACAGGGGCAGCGCGACCCGGTCGCCATGGAGATCTTCGAGCGCCTGCTCGCGAAGCTCGGGCTCGAGGAGAAGTGGGCCGAGCTCATCGCCGACTGGATCGATGCCAACATCGCCACGGAAGACTTCGACGGCGCCGAAGACGGCACGTACACGGCATTCGATCCGCCCTATCGCACCCCGAACACGCTCATCACGAGCCCGTCCGAGCTCCTCGCCCTGCCGGAGTTCGGGCGCGAGCGTTATCTGAGGCTCGCGCCGTACGTGACGGCACTGCCGCGCGACGCGACGATCAACGTCTGCACGGCTTCGGCCGCGCTCCTCGACGCGATGATCGGGCCGGCCTACGAGGAGTTCAGCCGGGACCCCGAGAACCTCTCCCGTCAGCGCGAGGAAGACGGCTGCTGGCCGACGGCCGATGACTTCAGGCAGGTGCTGGAGTCCGAAGAGCGCGACGAGCAGCTCCGCCAGGCGATCGCTCAGCGTGTCGGCGAAGATTCGAAGTACTACCGGCTGACCAGCGTCGTCACTATTGGCACTACTCAGATCGCCTTGTACAGTCTCCTGCTGCACGAGCAGAACGGCACGCGCGTCATCCAGCGCAGTTATTCCCCAGACTGAAAGTCCCCGACCTGCATGGCAGAGTGGCTCCTGTTGAGACTCCCCCGCAGCGCGGACCAGGCGGCGACCTGGATGGTTGCCGACGGCGCCGGACGAGTGGTCGCTCCGCCCCAGGCGGGTGCGCTGGTGCAGGCGGCTTCGCTCGCCCCGGGACGCCGGATCTGCGCGATCGTGCCGGGCACCGACGTACTGCTGACCGACGCCGAGCTGCCCGCCAAGGCTTCCGGGGCGAAGCTCCTGCAGGTGGTGCCCTACGCGCTCGAGGAGCACGTGGCGGACGACATCGAGAACCTGCACTTCGCGGTCGGACGTCGTTCCCCGGCGAGCAGCCGCATACCCGTGGCGGTCGTCTCGCGGGAGCTGCTCGAGGAATGGCTGAGCGAGCTGCGCAATGCGGGCCTTTCGCCCGAAGCGATGTATGCCGACAGCGAGCTCGTTCCCGCAAATCCCGCGCAGGCCGTGGCGGTGATCGACGAGGACGCAATCATCGTGCGTCCCGTCGGCGGCATGCCGGTCACGCTGCCGGCAGATGCGCTCGAAACCGCATTCGAGCTCGCGTGCGCGGGCGGCGGCGACGCGGAGCAGTCCCCGAAACGCCCTCTCGTGCTCTACGTCGGTCCCGCCGAATGGCAGCGGCACTCGCGCGAAGTCGAAGCGCTGCGTGAGCGCTTCGACGGCATCAAGGTGCAGCTCCTCACGAGCGGACCGCTCGCGCTCTACGCGCAGCAGCTTCCGCACGCGAATCCCATCAATCTTCTGCAGGGCGCCTATGCGCCGAAGACCGCGTACGCCATGGGCTGGCGCGCGTGGCGCACGGCTGCCGTGCTGCTCGTCTGCCTGATCGGACTCCATCTCGCGGGCAAGGCGGCGGAGCTCGCGATACTGAAGCGTACGGAACGGCAGCTCGACGCTTCGCTCACAGAGGCCATCGCCGCCGTCATGCCCGGTGAACCGGTGACGCCCGACATCCGGCGCCGCATGGAGCAGCAGCTCCTCGCAGCGCGCGAGAGCGAACATGCGCGGGGACTGCTGGCGGTGCTCGGCGCGCTCGCGCAGGCGCGCCAGGGCGTACCGGGCTCGGTGGTCAAGGCGCTGAGCTATCGCGAGGGCACGCTCGAGGCGCGCATCACCGCGCCGGACGCGGATGCGCTCGAACGCATCAGTCAGCAGCTTCGCACGAACGGCTGGCAGGCCGATCTCACGTCCGGCACCGTCGTCGACGGCGGATACGAAGGCCGCGTGCGCATCCAGGGCGGAGGTGCGTGATGAACGCGCTGCAGACGTGGTTCTACGGACTGTCGCAGCGCGAGCAGCGCATCGTGCTGTTCGGCGCAGTGGCTGCCGTGCTGATCCTTCTCGTCGCCGTCATCCTGCCGCTCAATCGCAGCGTCGCGCAGGCGGAAGCGCGCATCGCGCGCAAGCAGACCGACCTCGCGTGGATCCGTGGCGTCGGTCCTCAGCTCGCGGCGATGGGCTCTGCGCCGCAACGCCCGACGTCGCAGGAGTCGCTCATCGTCATCGTCGACCGTGCGGCCCGCGAGTCGGGACTCGGAAGCTCACTCACGCGCAGCGAGCCGGTGGGAACGGGTCTCCTGTCGGTGCGGCTCGAGAAGGCGCCGTTCGACACCCTCGTCGGCTGGCTCGCGCGCCTTGCGGAACGGCACGGCATCGGCGTCGAATCCGCGACCGTGGATGCGGCGGGAGAACCCGGCAGGGTCAATGCCGGCATCGTGCTGCGTGCACGCTGATCCGGAAGGCCGCATCGAATGAGGCGGTGGTTAAGGGTCGGGGCGGTCGTTGCCGTCGCGTTCCTCATCGTCCTGATCGTCCGCTTTCCCGCGTCGTGGGCTGCAGCCCTCCTGCCCGGAAGCCTCGCCTGTCACGGCGCCGCGGGTACCGTCTGGCGAGGTGCCTGCACGAGCTTCGCGCTGAACGACGCCTCGCGCCCGAATCCCACATCACTCGGCGCGCTCAGCTGGCGCCTGAAGCCTCTGCGACTCTTCACCGGCACGCTCGCCGCCGGCGTCACGCTGCAACCTCCGGCAGGACGCGTGAGCGCCGATGTCGAGGTGAGCGCGGGTGGATCCATCACGGCGCGCAACCTCACGGCGAGTCTGCGTCTCGATCCGCAGCTCCTGCCGCTCGTGCCTGCCGCGCTGCAGGGTGTCGTGCAGGCGGACCTCCAGAGGCTCGAGGTGGACGACGGCGCAATTACCGACGTCGCGGGGCGGATCGAGCTGCGCGACGTTCAGCAGTCGGGCAATCGCCTGGGGAGCTATCTGATCGTCTTTCCGGAAGTCGCCGCACCGGGTGACCCGACAGGCGAGCTGCGTGACACCGGCGGTCCCTTCGCGTTCCAGGGAACGGTGAAGTTCGTCCGCGAGCCTGAGCCCGGCTACGTCATCGAGGGGCTCATCGCCGCACGCGCTGACGCGCCGCCGGAGCTCGCTCAGAGGCTGCAGTTCCTCGGCACGCCGGATGCGCAGGGACGCCGGCCCTTCTCGTTTTCCGGCTCCTTCTGAAGCGACCCTCAGGCCGAGTGGCCTTCAGAGCCCGGCGCTCTTCAGAGCTCGCGGAAGACACAGAGCAGCGGGAAATACAGCGCGCCACGCACGGGTTGCGGTCCGAGCCGGCGCGCGAGCGTGACGCATCGTTCGAGCTCCGCCCGATAGCGCTCGAGCTCGCTCGCGACGAACGTCTGGATGTCACCGCCTTCCGGTGCGACCACCTTGAAGTCGATCACCCAGCGTGTGCCCTGCTCGTCGACGAAGGAGCGATCCGCGAGCACGCTCACCAGCCGCCCCTCGTAAACGCCGGTGAGCTCGAGCGGACAGGCGATCTCGGCATGCGCGTTCGAGAAGATCCAGCGGCTGCGCGCATCGGCCGCACAGGCCGACAGCGCGGCAAGTGCCTTCTCGAGTGCCTCGTGCCATTCCGCACCCGTGAGCCCGAGGCGCCCGAGGCGTTCCTCCAGCGCGCGGCGAGTCGCGGCGATCTGCTGATGCGACGGCAACGTTCCCTGTCGGGACCAGCGCCTGAGCTGCTCGTGCACCACGGTTCCCACGCAGCGCGCGACTTCGCTCGCCCAGGGGAAATCGCGCACGTGCCGCGGCTCGTAGCTCGCGATCGCCACGTTCTGCGGCGTGGGACCCGCCGGCACTTCGGGCGGCACCCAGTCGGAAGGCAGACGGCGGATGAGCGCGGGCTGCGTACCCTCGCGCATCGCGGCAGTCGACGCGGCGATCGGCTCCGGCGGAAACTCGGCCGCGATGGCAGGCCACAGCGTCGCGAGCAGCGTTCCGCTCGCCGGCGCAACCGGGCGATCAGGATCGGAGGCTTCGGGCAGCTCACCGATGAGGTGCAGCTCGCTGCGGGCACGAGTCGCCGCAACGTAGAGAAGTCGCGCTCGCTCGTGGGCTGAACGGCGCGCCTGCAGCGACTTCAGATACTCGTTGAGCGGCTCGCGGCCGCGCCGCGTGCTTCCGGGAAGAGGCGCCATGAGGAGATCGCTTCCATCCGGGTCGCGCGGCAGCTCGAGCCAGCGCAGCAGCGGCTCCGGATCCGAGCGCGTCCGACGGCCGAGGCCCGGCACGATCACCTTGTCGAACTCGAGCCCTTTCGCACGGTGGATCGTCATGATCTGCACGGCGTCGGCGGGTACCTCCGTCTGATTCGCGAAGAGCTCCGAGAGTCGTTCCGTGAGTCCGAGCGGACCGTCCCAGTCGGGTCCGGCCGTCCACTGCATGAGCGCCGTGAAGAACGCCTGAGCGTGCTCGAGATCGTCAGCGCCGTCACATGCGCTCGGTCCGCCGAGCCGCAGCCACGTGGTCTCCACCCAGCTCGCGAAGTCCTGCCGGTCGCGTGCGGCGAGTGCGCGTGCCAGCACGTCCCGCGCGGTCAGCAACCGTTTGCGTGCGTCCTCGGCCAGCCGTTCGACTGCCGCCGGATCGTTCATCACCTCCCAGACCGTCGCATGCGGCGCGGACTCGAGTAGCCGTGTGAGCTCGCGCAGCGTGAGCCCGCACCACGGTGCGCGCAGCACGGCAAGCCACGCGGTGCGATCGCCGAGATGATCGAGCGCGCGGGCGAGCGCCGTCAGATCGCGCACGACGGGCACTTCGGCAAGCGGTACGAGATCGACACCGGCCACGGGCACGCCGGCGTCCTGAAGCGCCGCCGCGATCGGCGCAGCGTGTGCCCGCGCGGTGACGAGCACCGCGATGCTCGCGGAGGGCTCGCGCGAGCGCATGTCCCGGATGAGCTCCACGATGTGCCGTGCCTCGGCGGCCGCGTCACCTGGCGGCGTGCGATGCAGCCGGACCTGTCCCGGCGCCGGACCGGTTCTGCTCGCCACGCTCGGCAGAAAGCGCACCGCGCTCGCACGCGGATCGTCGAGCGCGGGAAACACGCGCGGAAAAGCTCTGTTGGTCCACTCGACGAGCTCGGGCAGTGAGCGGAAGTTGCGCGTGAGCGTGAGGGGCTGCAGTCGCACGTTCCCGAGACCGCTTTCGCGGGTGCGGAGGAACAGCCCGACCTCCGCTTCCCGGAACTGATAGATCGACTGCATGGGATCGCCGACGAGGAACAGGGTCCGGCCGTCGCCCTCCTCCCAGCCGGCCGTCAGCGCCTGCAGCAGGGCGCACTGTTCGATCGACGTGTCCTGGAACTCGTCGACGAGGATGTGACGTATGCGTGCACCGAGTCGCAGTCCCAGATCGGTCGGCGCGCCCTCTTCGGTGAGCGCCCGCCTCGCGGCAGCCGCGATGTACGTGTAGTCGACACGGCGCGTTTCCTGGAACACGAGCTCGAGCTCGCCCGCCGCGAGCTTGAGAAGGCGTGCGAGCGCTTCGAGCGCTGCGGCGTCCTGCGGCGAGAGGCGCGGCTCCGGCAGCGAGCCGAGCTCGACGAGGAGCTCGCGTGCGCCCGGCACGAGGGCGAGATCCGCCAGCCACCGCTGCGCGCGGCTCTTGAGCGCCTTGTCGCTCGCAGCGAAACCCTCGCGCTTCGTGAGCGTCGAGCGCCAGTTGCCGTCCTGCGTGAGCGCGAGCGCGGCGAGCGCCTGCCAGTGGCGCAGTGAGAACGCCTGGGGCGGCCGGGGCGATTCGAGCCACACGCGCCATGCACCCTCGCTCGTGTCGCCGTCGGCGATGCGGCGCGCGGCGGCCTGTGCAGCGAGATCCGCACCTTCGGCGAGCAGCGCGTGCGGAAAGACGCGCTGCGCGAGCGACAGCCGCTCGCCGACGATCGACTCGAGACTCGCCTCCACGCGAGCGCAGAGTGCAGGCTCGTCGGCTTCGAGCAGCCGCGGCAGCCAGTGTGCCCGCGCGGCCAGCATCGCGGTGAGCAGACGCTCGAAGCGCCCGAAGTCGTTGTCGAGCCGCTCGAAGAGCAGCTCCGCGTCCGCCTCCAGCCGCTCGTCACTCTCGGCATCGAGGAGCGTGCGCCGCGCGGCGAGCCGATAGAGCGCCTCGGGCCGCTCGGCGACGTCGAGGTCGCCGATGGCGCGCGCCGCGATCGGCAGGTGACGCGCGAGAAAACGGTTCAACGCGTCGATGGTCTGGATGCGCAACCGCCCGGGGCTCGCCTCGAGAGACCATCCACGCTCGCGCGAACGCTCCTGCACGGCGCGCGCGAGCTCGAGCACACGCCGTCCCTGCGGCGTCGAATCGTCGATCTCACCGCGCAGCGCGCGGAACACGCGCTCGCGCATCTCGCCGGCCGCCTTGCGCGTGAACGTGATGGCGATGATCTCCTCGGGCTCGTCGACCTCCGCGAGCAGGCGCAGGATGCGCTGCGTGAGGACGGTGGTCTTCCCGGAGCCCGCAGGCGCCTGCAGCAGGATCGATGCACGCGGATCGAGCGCCCGCTCGCGCGCTTCCGCGTCGAGCCGTTCGAGCAGCGCGCGATCACTCATCGCCGTTCGCATCCTGCGCCAGCGCATCGGGCTGCCCGATGCGGCAGAAGGCATGCAGATGGCACGTGCGGCAGGCGTACTGCACGGGATCGAGCGCCGCGCGGCCGCTCACGAAGTCTTCCGCGAGACGCTCGACGTACTCACGCCAGCGCGCGGTCTGCGCCTCCCACGCCGCATCCGCGGCGCTCTCCTGCGTGCGGGTCAGCGCATCGACCTGCGGCAGCCTGTCCTTCGCGTCGGCGATGCCGCGGTAGCCCACGCGCGAAGGCACGAGATGAATGGTCGCGAGCGCCGAGACGCGCTCGGGCACGGCGGCGAGATACACCAGGAGCTGCGGATGCGTGATGCGCTCACCCAGCCAGTCCTGCGGCTGCGGCCTGCCGGTCTTGTAGTCGAAGATCACGCGCGTGCCGTCGGCGAGCTCGTCGATGCGATCGATGCAGAGCGTGAGCCGAGCTCCCGCGATCTCGAGCGTGCAGCGATGCTCGACGTGCCGGACGGTGAAGGGATCGCGCCCGAGCTCCGCCTCGCACAGCTCGCGGACGACCTGCGCCGCGCGGCGCTGCTCGCGCAGCAACGCACGGCGCTGCTCGCGCAGGCGCTCCTCGCCGAAGCAGTCGAGCAGCGCGCGATGCGTGCACTCCTCGATGAGCCGGCTCAGCTCTCCGCTCTCGATTACCGCGCGCAGACGTCCGGAATCGTTCAGCCGCTTCCAGACGAGCTCGAGCGTCCTGTGCAGCAGCCGGCCCCGGTCGCGCGCATCGAGCCCCGGGCGCGGCACTTCGACCGGTGTGCAACCGAGCCGCAGCTCCGCATATGCCCGGAAGGCGCAGCGGCTCTGATACTCGATGCTGCGCGATCCTGCCGGCAGCGTGATGCCGCGAGGCAGGGGCTCGCCCGCCGCATCCTCGCGCACCTCGAGCGCCACCTCGCGGCGCGCCGCGCGCGCGAGCGGCACGGCGCTCACGCTCTCGGTGGGGAACGGCTCGATGCCCGGCACCTCGGCGAGGAGCGGACTCGCGAGGTGCTCTCCTTCGACGCCGTGGCGCGGGTAGCTGAGAACGACCTCGCCCGCCGCCCCGTGCCACAGCGTGAGCAGGGCCCGCGCATGGCGCAGCACGCCCGCCGGGCTCGTGTGGGGAATGCCCGCGCGGCGCTGCGCCTCGAGCGGGATGAACGGGTCGAAGTGCACCGGCGGCGGCCAGCTCTCCGCGTGCAGGCCCGTCACCCACAGTCCGTCGTAGCGCACGACAGGATCGGTGAGCGACGCGGTCAGCGTCACGGCCGGATCGCCCGTCGCCGGTTCGAAATCGATGCGGGCTGCGAGCTCCTCGAGGGCAGTCACCGCCTCGCGCAGCGAGAGCTCGCCGAGCGTCGGACCCAGCTCGGCGAACTCGTCCAGGCACTCGAGGAATCGCACGCGCGTCTGCTGCTCGCCGCTCGTGAGCGGGCGCGCGCCCGGCCACCCGAGCGCTGCCAGCGCCGCATCGAAGCGCTGCGCCCAGCGTGCCGGGCTCGCCGCACGATCCGGTTCGAGCCGCCGCTCGGCCTCGAGGAGCGCGTCGAGAACGATCCGTGCCGGTGCCTGCACGCTCGAAGGCGCGGCCGTGAGAACGGTTCGGAGCCTCCCGACCGTGGCATCCGGACCCGTGCACGTGCGCAGCCAGATCTCGAGCCGCGCGCGCGCCGCCGGATCGGGCGCAGACCAGAAGGAGCTGCGCAACCATCCACCGAAGGCCGGGAAGTCGAGCCCCTGTGCGAGGAGCCTGAGGCTCAGAAGCGCATGTCGGACGAGAGGCGCCCGCGAGAGCGGCTCGCCGCCTTCGATGGCGAAGCAGGCGCCGGAATCGCCCGGAGCCGTGCCGAGCACTCCTTGAGGCGCGAGCGCGTGCTCGAAGACGCGGGCAACCGAAGCCCGACGCTGATCGAGATCGGGCACGATCACGAGCAGGCGCTGCCGTGGGTCGGCTTCGAGACGCGCGCGGCACCAGGCCGCCGCGAGCGCGATCTCCTCGTCCGCATCCGCGGACGAAGCCAGGAATGCACGTCCGGGACGCAGCACCGGAACGTGCTCCCGCACGGGGACGCCCTGCGCTTCCCAGCGGTCGAGCAGCGCGCGGCGCGCCGCGGATCGCTCGGTGAAGCCCGCGAAGGTGAGCGGACGCTGCGGGCACCATCCCTGCAGCAGCTCCGCGGCGCGATGGCCGCCGGCGGCACGCCGCTGCGCACAGCGCTCGTCGAAGCGCTCGAGCGCGCGCGCCAGCAGCTCGCTCTCGGGTGTAGCGGACCGCCGCAGTGCCTCGCGGGGTATGCGCCATTCGTAGAGGCGGTAGGCGGCGCGCTGGAGTGACTCGGTGAGCGAGTCGGTGAGCAGGACGTCCGTGCCTTCCGTGGCATCTGCGGCGGCTTCACGCCACAGCAGCCACTCCTCCGCCGACCGCAGGATCCGCGGAACCGGCGTTCCCGCCTCTGCCGCGCGGGCGACTTCCCGCTCGAGCCACGTGCCGAAGGCAAGGACGTCCGGCGTTCGCCAGAGCTCCCGCCCCTGCTCGAGCTGCAGCCGCGCGTGGGCGAGCCGGAGCACCGTGGCGCGCTGGCGCGACGGGACGACGAGGGTCGCTCCTGCTTCGAGGTCTTCCGCTAGAAGCTTATCAAGATCAATCAAATCAGGACTTTAGGAGCCTGACTTGAGACGCTACTTGAAGCGCTGCGCGGCCTCGACGACCTTCCCGGAAACGGCGCGCGGTGCGCTGGCGTAGGCCGCAAGCAGCTCCTCGATGCGGCCGAAGACGTCGCGAAGCATGGCCGAATCCGGAAGATTCGTCACGCGGAAATGGGTCCGGTACGGGACGTTGAAGCTCACTCCCGGCGCGACGAGCACGTGCTTCTGCTCGAGGAGATCGAGCGCGAACTGGTGGTCGTCGAAATCCGGCAGCTCCGTCGTGTCGACGCCGATGAAGGCGTACATGGCACCCGCAGGCGGCGTCAGGCGCAGGAAGCGGCTCGACTGCACGGCATTGATGATCGCCTGCCGCGACTCGTAGAGCCTGCCGCCCGGCGCGGTGAGATCACGGATGCTCTGATAGCCGCCGAGCGCCGTCTGCACGGCCCACTGCGCCGGCACGTTGCTGCAGAGGCGCAGGGAGCTCAGGAGCTCGAGGCCCGCGAGATAGTCCGACGCGGCCCGCACCTTGCCCGAGAAGGCGACCCAGCCCACGCGATAGCCGCAGGCACGGTACACCTTGGAGAGCCCCGACATCGTGGCGCAGAGCGTGTCCCGCACGAGGGTCGCCATCGGGACGAACTGCGCGCCGTCATACACGATCTGGTCGTAGATCTCGTCGCTGAACACCACGAGACCGCGCCGCTCGGCGATGCGCGCCAGCCCTTCGAGCACGTGACGCGGATATACCGCGCCGGTGGGATTGTTCGGGTTGATGACGACGATCGCGCGCGTCCGCGGAGTGACCAGCCGTTCCACCTCCTGCGGATCCGGCACGAAGCCGTTCTCCGGACGGCAGGGATAGTGCACGGCCTTGCCGCGGTTGAGAGTGACCGCCGCGGTCCACAGCGGGTAGTCGGGGCTCGGAACGAGCACTTCGTCCCCGTCGTTGAGGAGCGCGCGCAGGCAGAGATCGATGAGTTCGCTCACGCCGTTGCCGATGAACACCTCCTCGGCCGTCACGCCCTGCACGCCGCGCTCCTGCTGCTGCATGGCGATGGCTTCTCGTGCGGGGAAGATGCCCTTCTGATGGCAATAGCCCTCGCTCGCCGGCATGTTCTCGATCATGGCGAGCCGCATGGTCTCCGGCGTGCGGAACCCGAAGGCGCCCGGATTGCCGATGTTGAGCGAGATGATCTCGTAGCCGAGACGCTGCAGCTCGTGCGCGCGGCGCGCGAGCCGCCCGCGGATCTCGTAGCGGACGTGGCGGAGGCTGTCGCTGGGCTTTATCGGGTTCTCGGTGTTCATGACCGGAGCATAGCCGTTCGGCGCCCGCGGTGCACGGAACTGCCGCTTCTACGCCGATTCCGGTCCGATTTCCCGCCAGCGCACGCAGGCGATTCCTCGCCCGGCCGAATCGGTTTCCCAGGAGGGAACCTGCCGGGCGCAGACCTCCACGGCATGCGGGCACCGGGTGCGGAAGACGCAGCCGCTCGGAGGCGAGAGCGGCGACGGCGGCTCCCCGGGCAGCACATGGCTGAGCCGCGCCGGCTGCACGTCAGGGTCGGGAACCGGGATCGCCTCGAGGAGCGCACGCGTATAGGGATGACGCGGATCGGCATAGATCGCGTCGGTCGGTCCCAGCTCCATCATCCGTCCGAGATAGAGCACCAGAAGCCGCTCGCAGAGGCGCCGCACGACCGCGAGGTTGTGGCTGACGAAGAGCAGCGCGGTGCCGCATTCGCGCTTGAGGTCGTGCAGCAGCTCGATGATCTGGGCCTGCACGGAGACGTCGAGGGCGCTCACCGGCTCGTCGCACACGAGGAGCTTCGGCCGCAGGATCATCGCGCGCGCGATCCCGATGCGCTGGCACTGCCCGCCGCTGAACTGGTGCGGATAGCGGGCCGCCGCGTCGGGCGGCAGCCCCACTCGCGCGAGCATCTGGTGCACTTCCCGGCGGCGGGCTTCCGCGTTCAGATCGGGGCGATGAATCCGCAGCGGCTCCGCGACGATCTCGCCGACCGTCATGCGCGGATCGAGGCTCGCGAGCGGATCCTGGAAAACGATCTGCAGGTCGCGCCGCGCCGAGCGCAGCTCGCGTGCGGGCATTTCGTCGAGCGCGCGCCCCAGCCACACCACGGTACCCGATGTGGGACGCACGAGCTGCAGGATCGCGCGAACGAGCGTCGACTTGCCGCAGCCCGACTCGCCGACCACACCGAGCGCCTCCCCTTCGCGGAGCTCGAGATCGACACCGTCGAGCGCGTGGACGCTGGCACCGCGGCCCGCCGCGAAGCGCACGCGCAGTCCCACGACACGGAGCAGCGCATTCGTCACGATGTCGGCCCTTCTTCACCTGCCGCCGCACCGAGCGGGCGATGACATGCGACCATGCCGTCTCCGGTTGGCCGAAGGCGCGGCCGCGCGCTGCGGCAGAGATCGGCGGCGAGGTCGCAGCGTGGATGGAAGGCACAGCCTGCCGGCAGCGCACGCGGATCGGGCGGCTGGCCGCGGATGGCCCGCAGGGGTTCCGAAGACGGCACGTCGAGGCGCGGCATCGAATCGAGCAGCGCGCGCGTATAAGGGTGGCGCGGCGCCTTGAGGACCGCACGCGCGGTGCCCTGCTCCACGAGGCGACCTGCGTACATCACGGCAACTCGATCCGCGAGCCCCGCGATCACGCCGAGATCGTGCGTCACGAGAACGAGCGACATCCCGCGCGTGCGCTTGAGCTCCGCGAGCAGTGCGAGGATCTGTGCCTGCACGGTCACGTCGAGTGCAGTCGTGGGCTCGTCGGCGATCAGCACGTCGGGTTCGCATGCCAGAGCCATCGCGATCATCACGCGCTGGCGCATGCCGCCCGAGAGCTCGTGCGGATACTGACGCAGCCGCCGTTCGGCATCGGCGATGTGAACCGCGCGCAGAAGCTCGAGCGCGCGCTCGCGTCCGGCGCTCCAGGAGAGTCGGCGATGTCTCACCAGAACCTCGGCGATCTGATCGCCGACACGCATGTGAGGCGTGAGCGCGGTCAGCGGGTCCTGGAAGATCATCGCGATACGTGCGCCGCGAAACTCGTCCAGCGCTCCGGCGCCGCGTCCCAGGAGCTCTTCCCCCTGAAGGCGCGCACTGCCGCTCACGCGTGCGCCTCTCGGGAGCAGTCCCATCACGGCGAGCAGCGCCTGTGTCTTGCCCGCGCCCGACTCGCCGACGATGCCGACGCATTCACCGCGGGCGACCGAGAGCGAGAAGTCGCTGACGACCTTGACGTGTCCCATGCGCGTCTCGAAAGCGACCTCGAGGTCCGCGATCTCGAGCATGGAATCGCCTGAAGTGCTTCGAGCCGCGCCCTGCTCCACGGAAAGCGCCTCACTCTGCACGGGGATCGAGTGCATCGCGTAACCCGTCGCCGAGGACGCTGAAGCTCACGAGCAGCAGCATGAGCACGCCTGCCGGGAAGACGAGCAGCCACGGCGCACTTTCCATCTCGCGCGCCCCGTCGTTGATGAGACTGCCCAGACTCGCGAGCGGCTCCTGCACGCCGAGCCCGAGAAAGCTCAGGAAACTCTCGAACAGGATCATCTGCGGCACGGTGAGCGTCGCGTAAACGACCACAGGGCCGATCACGTTCGGCACCACGTGACGCACGAGAATGGAACCGCTCCCCGCGCCGCACGCGATCGCCGCCTCGATGAACTCGCGCCGGCGAAGCGCGAGCGTCTGCCCCCTGACGATCCGCGCCATCGTGAGCCATCCGACCGCACCGATCGCCAGGAACAGCGCGGCCAGGCTCCCGCGCTCGAAGAGCGAGGCGAGGACGATGACGATGAACACGTAGGGCAGCGAATAGAGCACGTCCACCGTGCGCATCATCACGGCGTCGACCCGGCCGCCGAAATAGCCCGCTACGGCTCCCCAGGTGATGCCGATGAGCACGCTCACGAGCGCGGCGAGCAGCCCGATGAGGAGCGACAGACGCAGCGCATGCAGGGTGCGCACGAAGAGATCGCGGCCGAGCCGGTCCGTGCCCAGCCAGTGCGCCGCTTCGAGCTGCGGCGGAGCGCCCATGCGCTCCCAGTCGAGCGCATCGTACGCATGAGGGCTCAGCGCCGGGCCGATCCACGCGAGGAACACGAGAAGCGCAAGAACGCCCGCCGCCGCGTGCACCGAGCGCCTGCGCCTGAGGCGCTGCCAGACATCGGTCCAGAGCCCGCTCTCGATCGGCGTCGCGACTTCACTCATAGCGCACCCGCGGATCGAGCCAGCCGTAGATCAGATCGGCGAGCAGGTTGCAGAGAAGCGTGAGCGAGCCGTACACGACGATCATGCCCATCACGAGCGTGTAGTCGCGATTGATGGCGCCCTGGACCAGATAGCGGCCGGTGCCCGGCAGACCGAAGACCGTCTCGACGACGAGCGATCCCGTCACGGCGAACGCCGCTGCCGGCCCGAGATAACTGACGACGGGCAGCAGCGCGGGACGCAGTGCATGCCGGCGGATCACCTGCGATTCCGGAATACCCTTCGCGCGCGCCGTGCGCACGAAGCTCGCGCGCATCACCTCGATGAGACTCCCGCGCGTGAGCCGCGCGACGTAGGCGATCATCGGCAGCGCCAGCGTCACCACGGGCAGCACGAGATAGCGCGGCTGCCCGCTCTCCCATCCCGCGACCGGCAGCACGTCGAGATACAGGCCGAACACGAGCGCGAGCAGCGGACCGCTGACGAACGCAGGCAGCGCGATCGCGAGCGAGCTGAGCAGCGTGACGCCGTGATCCGTGATCGAGCGTTCGCGCAGCGCCGCGAGCACGCCGAGCGGTATCCCGACGAGGAGCGCGAGAAGCAGCGCCGAAACGCCGAGCGTGAGACTCACCGGCAGGCCGCGCGCGATGAGCTCCGAGACGCCGACGTCGCGCATCCTGAACGATGGACCGAAATCGCCGCGCAGGAGCCCTGCCACGTAACGCAGATACTGTTCGTGGAGCGGCCGATCGAGACCGTATGCGGCCTCGAGGTTCGCCTTCACTTCCGGCGGCAGTGTCTGCTCTTCGTCGAAGGGGCCGCCGGGCGCGAGGCGGATGACGAAGAACGCGAGCGTGACAATGACGAAGAGCGTCGGAAGCATTCCGACGCAGCGGCGTACCGCGTAGCGGAACATCGCGCGATTATCCGCGCAGTGCCGCGCTGCGCGGGCACGCGCCATTCGGGCGGGCGACGAAGTGCATGCCTCGGTGAAGCGGCCTGTGCGACGTAACGAGCCGAAGTCTAGGAAGCGCGCTTTCGTCAAGTCAACGCATCGCCGTGCGGCCCGCAACGCGGCTGGCTATACTGCGCGCCTCGCCAAACCGACGCGGTCCGGCGTCTCTCGAGCGAGCACCGGCATGCCGCGTCCACGGAGCAGAGGATGAAGCGCATTCTCGTCGGCATCAAACGCGTGGTCGATTTCAACGTGCGCATCCGGGTCAAGCCCGACGGCTCGGGCGTGATCACGGACGGGGTGAAGATGAGCATCAACCCGTTCGACGAGATCGCGCTCGAGGAGGCGCTGCGCATCCGCGAGCGCGGGCAGGCCGAAGAGGTGGTAGTAGCCACGATCGGCCCGGCGGACTGCGCCCAGCAGCTCCGTACCGCGCTTGCGATGGGTGCCGACCGCGCACTGCACGTGCAGTCGGATGCCCTCATCGAGCCGCTCACCGCAGCCCGCGTGTTCCTGAAGCTCATCGAGCGCGAGCAGCCCTTCGCGGTCATCCTCGGCAAGCAGGCGATCGACGACGACAACAACCAGACCGGTCAGATGCTCGCGGCACTCTGGGGCCGCCCGCAGGCCACCTTCGCCTCGAAGATCGAGCTTTCTGATTCCACCGCGCAGGTCACGCGCGAGGTCGACGCCGGGCTCGAGGTGCTCGAGGTCGATCTGCCGGCGGTCTTCACCACGGATCTCAGGCTCAACGAGCCGCGCTACGTGAAGCTGCCCGAGATCATGAAGGCGAAGAAGAAGCCCCTCGAGACGCTCCCGCTCGAGAGCCTGGGGGTCGAGCCCCGGGTGCGGGTGAAGACCCTGCGGACCGATCCGCCGCCGCAGCGGCAGAAGGGCGTGCGGGTGAAGGATGCGCGTGAGCTTGTAGAGGCACTGAAGCAGAAGGGGCTCCTGTGAGCAGCAAGGTCCTGATCGTCGCCGAGCACGACGGTGCCCGGCTCAATCCCAGCACCGCCCGGTGCGTCACCTGCGCCCGCGGGATCCCGGGCGCGCAGATCGATATCGCGGTGTGCGCCGCCTCGGCGGGGGAGCTCGCGCAGGCTGCAGCGCATCTCGAAGGGGTCTCTCGCGTCCTCGTGCTCGAGCACCCGGAGAACGCCCACCCGCGGGCTGCGGTGCTCGCACCGCAGCTCGTCGCCCTTGCCGGGCAGTACACGCACCTGCTCGGGCCCTCGACCACGTTCGGCAAGGACCTGATGCCGCGCATCGCCGCGCTTCTCGACTGTGCGCAGGTCTCCGACATCATGGCCGTCGAGGGCGAGCGGCGCTTCCGCCGCCCGGTATACGCGGGCAATGCGATCCTCACCGTGGAGGTCGAGGGCACGGGGCCGGTGGTCGGCACGGTGCGCACGGCCTCCTTCGATGCCGCAGCGGAAGGCGGCAGCGCCACCATCGAGTCGGTTCCGGTGACCGTGGAGCTTCCGACCCACACGCGCTTCGTATCACTCTCGGCGGCAGCTTCCGATCGACCTGATCTTCAGTCCGCGCGGCGGGTGGTCTCGGGCGGGCGGGCGTTCGGCTCGGCCGAGAACTTCAAGATGCTCTACCGGCTCGCCGACAAGATCGGCGCAGCGGTCGGCGCCTCGCGTGCGGCGGTCGATGCGGGCTATGCGCCCAATGACCTGCAGGTGGGGCAGACGGGCAAGATCATCGCGCCCGAGCTCTACATCGCCATCGGCATCTCGGGGGCGATTCAGCACCTGACGGGCATCAAGGACGCGCGCACGATCGTGGCGATCAACAAGGACCCGGACGCGCCGATCTTCGAGGTGGCCGACTACGGGCTCGTGGGCGATCTGTTCCAGATCCTGCCGGAGCTCGAAGCGCTGCTCGACGAGAACCGCTGAAAATCCTTCAGCGGCCGCCCTGCCCCGTTCGCGATGCAGTCGCGGGCGTGCCGAGGTGCTCGGGACCCACGCGCACCAGCGCCTTGCCGAAGTTCTCACCGCGCATCAGCCGGCAGAACGCCGCAGGCGCATTCTCGAGCCCGTCCGTCACGTCTTCGCGATAGCGGAACTGACCCGACTGGATCCACGCACCGACGACTCTCACGAGGACGGGCAATCGGTCGAGGTAGTCGTCCACCACGAGCCCCGTCATGGTGGCACGCGCGCTGATCAATGGCCGCAGCGTCGGACCCGGCAGCGGTGAAACGCTCCGATACGAATCCATCGTGCCGCAGAGGACGATCCGCGCCTTCGGCGCGAGACAGGCGAGAACGGTCGCGAGGATCTCGCCACCGACGTTGTCGAAATAGACGTCGATGCCGTCCGGGCAGGCCCTCCGCAGCTCCGCAGCGAAATCCGGGCGCTTGTAGTTGATGCAGTCCGCGTAGCCGAGCTCCTCGACGGCATAAGCGCACTTCTCGTCGGTACCCGCGATACCGACCGGCCGCGCGCCTACGAGCCGCGCAACCTGTCCTGCGGTGCAGCCGACGGGGCCCGTTGCAGCGGAGACGACGACGGTCTCGCCGGGTCTCGGCGTGCCGATGTAGACGATGCCGGCATAGCCCGCGAGGCCGGGAATCCCGAGCACTCCGAGCGCGGTGGAGATCGGAGCCACCGCCGGATCGAGTCGCCGCACGCCCTGCCCGCTCGACAGCGCGTACTGCTGCCATCCGTTGCGCGTGAGCACGTACTCGCCGGGACGGTAGTCCGGATGCCGCGACTCGAGGATCTGCGAAACCGTCTCGCCCGGCATCAGGTCGCCGGGAAGCAGCGAGCCCGCCGGATCCTGCATGAGATCGCAGTAGTACGGATCCAGCGACAGGTAGATCGTCCGCGCCAGGAACTGCCCGGGGCCCGGCGTCGGGATCGCCGTCGTATCCGTCGCGAAATCCTCCGGCGCGGGCAGCCCCGAAGGCCGCCGCGCGAGGAGGATGCGCTGATTGCGGTCTACCGCGGAACGGATGTGCAGCGCTTCGGCTGCCATGCGCTGTCGGCCTAGAGATTGGCGAGCACGTGCTCGGCGGAAGACACCTTGAACTGTCCCGGCTCCTCGACGAAGACGTGCTTCGCCACGCCGTCCTCGATGACGATCGCAAAACGCTGGCTGCGCATGCCCATTCCGAAGCCGCGCGCATCCATCTCGAGTCCGAGCGCCTTCGCGTAGTCGCCGTTGCCGTCGGCGAGCATGAGCACCTTGTCGCCGGCACCTGCCGACCTGCCCCAGGCGCTCATCACGAACACGTCGTTCACGGCCATGCAGGCGATCGTATCGACGCCCTTGGCCTTGATCTGATCGGCGAGCTGGATGAAGCCGGGCAGATGCTTGGCGTCGCAGGTCGGCGTGAAGGCCCCCGGCACCGAGAACAGCACCACTTTCTTGTTCTTGAACAGCTCGTCCGTCGTGACGTTCTTCGGACCGTCCGCGGTCATCGTCTTGAACGTGCCTGCGGGCATGCGCTCGCCTGCTTTGATCGCCATGGTAGGTCTCCTGGGAAGCGTCTGGATTCCTCGTCCTCCGCACCGTGGGCGCCGATCCGGAAGAAACACGGTCGGCGGACGGCGCGGCATGCCGCCGCAATTATGCTGCAAACGGGCTTCCGGTCGCCTGCGGAGGATCGCCGCGACCCTGAACGGGACCTACTCAGCCGCGCATGCGGACCGTCTCGAAGCGCAGCGCCCCGTTGTCGTCGGCATGGACGCGATACTCCAGGCGGTCGATGATGCGGTTCTCCGCGTCGAAGACGGCGACGCGCGGGCGGAGCTGGACGAGCGCCGACGGTGAGATGGTGAGGCGCGCGACGATGATGACCGGATCGCCGACCTGGCACGTGCGTGCCGCCGCGCCGTTGAGGATGCAGCAGCGCGAGCCCCGCTCGCCCCAGATGACGTAGGTGGAGAGACGCGCTCCGGAAGCCTTGTTCCAGACTTCCACGAACTCGAGCGGGAGGATTCCGACCTCCTCGCAGTGCTCGGGGTCGAGCGTGACGGAGCCGTGATAGTTGAGATCGGCCCCGGTCACGCGGATGTCGTGGAGCTTGGCGCGCACGACCTCGATGGTGCCTGCCGGCATCTCGATGTGCGACACGTCACCGGCCTCGTCATCCACGCCGGTATTCCTCCTTGCATGACGATGAAGGGCCGGAAGATCGCTCTTCCGGCCCTTCCGCAGGTTCTTTCGAACCGGGAGCTTCTCTTTCACGCCTGACGTGCGTGCAGCCCCCAGAGACTCGCCAGCCGCTCGAGCTTCGGATCGCCCTTGACGGACTCGAAGGTCTTCATTGCATCTTCCTTCTTGCCCGCCTCGAGCTGCGCGATTCCGAGCAGGAGGCGCGCCTCGGCCTCGTTGCGCACGCCGCCCTTTGCGAGCCCGCGGTTGAAGGCCTCGATCGCCTTGTCGTACTGCTGATAGCTCAGATACGCGAGACCGACGCCGATGTCCTTGTCGCCCGTCTTGGAGGCAGCTGCCTCCTCCGCGGTCTTGTCGAGCGTCGCGAGGTCGGCCTGAGCGGCACGCTTGGCGGCCTCCAGCAGACGCTGGTTGCGGTCCTTGTCGCGCTGCTCGACGAAGACGTTCTTCGCGAAGCCTTTCTCAAGGATGCGCTGCGCCTCACCCGGCGAGCCCTGCTCGATCGCCAGCTGCGCCATCTCGGTGTAGTCCTCCGGGCGGCGCAGGGCGTCGACCTGGGACGCAAGACGATAGACGTGCAGCAGGTTGCGATCGTTGTTGTCCCGGGCCTGGAACATCGTGTGGATGAGGTTCTGCCAGTACTCGGGCTTCGGGTAGTAGGCGACGAGCCGCTCGAGCGCCCGCGTCGTGCAATCGTCGTCCTCGAGCTTGACGCAGGAGCTCATGATCATCTGCAGGGACTGCTCCTTCGGCTTCTGCCCCCGCCTGATCTGGCCGTTCACGTAGTTGTCGAACAGCTGCAGCGAACCCTTGTAGTCGCCCTTGATGTAGTAGGCCTGACCGACGAGGGTATACATGTCGTCGTCGGCGGCGCCGCTCTTGATGAGCTGGTTGCCGTAATCGATCGCCTTGTCGTAGTTCTTGAGCTGGTAATAGATCTGCGCAAGGGCGTTGAGGCGCGTCGTCGTCTGGCTCTTGTCGAAGTACTCGGACCGGTACGACGCCTCGAGAGCCTCAACGGCACCCTTGTAGTCCTTCGTGCGGACGAGCGTGACGCCGAGCAGCTCGTTCATCACGTACTCTTCATACGGCGACTTGCCCGTCATCGCCTGCACTTCGCGCAGGTTCTTGAGGGCCTCGTCCCACTTCTTCTCGTTGATCGCTTTCTGCGCCGCCTGCAGCGGCTTACCCACCTTGGCGCTGACCTTCGGAGCGTCCTTCTTCTCCTGGGCGACGGCCGCCGTGCCAGGCACGAAGGTCGTCGCGACGGCCGTGAGACCCAGCATGAGCGCTGCAATCACCGTCGTGCCGGTCTTCTTCATGGACTTCTCTCGCATCACTGTCATCTCCACTGCGGCCTGCCGCCGGGCGGGTCCGCTCGGGATCACTCTGTCGCCGTGCATCTGAACGCAGACTGAACCGGCGCGGTCCAGCCTCAGCTTACGGTCACTCGCGGAACTCTGCGACGTTGACGAAGCCGATCTTGCGCATGTGGTTGCGCTGCGCCGCAGCAAGCACCTTCGCCACGGCGTCATACTTCGCGCGACGGTCGGGGCGCAGATGGATCTCCGGCTGAGGATCCTTCGACGCCTCCGTCCGGAAGTACGCCTCGAGCGTCTGAAGGCTCGGCACCACCGTGCCGTTCCAGACCACCGTCCCGTCGAAGTCGATCTCCAGATCGATGACCTCGGGCGGAACGGACGGCGGCGGCGCGTTGGTCGCCTGCGGCATGTCCAGCTTCACCGCATGCGTCATGATCGGGAGCGTGAAGATCAGCATGATGAGCAACACGAGCATCACGTCGATGAGCGGCGTCGTGTTGATGTCGCACATCGGCGGGGCGTCGATGCCGCTCGTGTCCTTCACATTCATTGCCATGGGCTGACTCCTCGAAGCTCCGCGCTCAGCGCGTTCCCCGGATGCCGCGGTCGGGCTCCGTGATGAAGCCCACCTTCACGATGCCCCCGCGCTGGATCGTGTAGATCACGCGCCCCACCGCTTCGTAGCGCGCTTCCTTGTCCGCGCGGATGTGAACCTCGGGCTGAGGTTGCTGAACGGCGGCCTGCTTGATCCGCTCGAGCAACCCTTCCCGATCGATCTGCCGGTCGTTCCAGTAGATGTTCCCATTCTTGTCGACCGCGACCGTGATGTTCTCGGGCTTGGTCTGCGTCGGGATGTTGACGGCCTTCGGGAGCTCGACGGGCACGGTACGGATGATCACCGGGATCGTGATCAGGAAGATGATCAGCAGCACCAGCATGATGTCCACGAGCGGCGTCGTGTTGATGTCCGACATCGGCGTGTCGTCGCCGCCGCCATCTGCTGGTCCCACACTCATTGCCATGGCGCTGATCCTCGTCGTGCCTGAGCGCTGTGATTGCTGTTACTTGCGGACCGCCGCAGCGGGTGCCGTCGCCGGACGCGCGCCTCCGGCCGTCGCCTGAGCCTCGTCACCCCTGGGCACGCGCGCACCGCTCACGAGATACGCATGCAGGTCGGCCGCGAAGTTGCGCACCGCGTCGCCGAGCACCTTGTTGCGGCGGAGCAGCCAGTTGTAGCCCAGCACCGCGGGCACCGCGACCGCGAGACCGATGGCCGTCATGATGAGCGCCTCACCGACGGGGCCCGCCACGCGGTCGATGCTCGCCTGTCCGGCGACGCCGATCGCGATCAGCGCGTTCAGAATGCCCCACACCGTACCGAACAGACCGACGAACGGCGCCGTGGAGCCGACCGTCGCGAGGAACGCGAGACCGCCCTGCAGCTTGTTCGTCACGCCCTCGACCGAGCGCTGCAGCGACATGGTGATCCACTCGTGCAGGTCGATGCGGTCGGTAAGACGCCCGTCGTGATGGGACGCAGCGCGCAGGCCGTCCTCGGCGATGCGGCGGAACTCGTCACCCTTCTTCAGGCGCTCGATGCCTTCCTTGAGCGAGGGTGCCGACCAGAACTGCTTCTCGACGATCTTCGCGGACTGACGAAGCTTACGCTGATCCCAGAGCTTCGTGAGCATGATGTACCAGGAGAAGAAGGACATCAGCAGCAGCAGGATCAGCGTGCCACGGGCGACGATGTCGCCCTGGTTCCAGAGTGCCGCCAGGCCGTACGGATTCTCGACTGCAACGTGGGCTTGGTTTTCCATGATTTCCTCGTCGTATCACACGGGGTGCGGTGGTTCACCCCAATAAATTAATGAATGATGCGTTCCCGGGTGTTCCGCTTCAGTCGACGAGCTGGAAGCGTACGTTGAACTGAGAGCACATCGGGACAGCCTTGCCGTCCTCGGTGCCCGGGGTCCAGCGGGCGCGCTGCGCCCACTTGAGCGCCGCCTCGTCGAGGCGCGACGAGCCGGACGACTTCTCGACCTCGGCGGAGGTAGTCCGTCCGTCCGCGCTGACGCACGCGCGGATGGTCGTCACCCCCTGCTCGCCCATACGGCGCGAGGTCGGCGGATAGTACTCGTCGGTGCTCGGGGAGCGGCGAACGTCGAGCTTCGGCGCGACGCGCTGGACGGGCTTGGGCGGAGGCGGCGGCGGCTCCGGCGGCCGCTGGACGGGCTTGTCCGTCACGTTCGTGATCGCGGTGGTGCGCGTCTCGATGGGAATATCGATAGCCACCTCCGGAGGAGGCACCTCGACCGGCGGACGCTCGAACTCGGGCGGCGGCGGAGGTGGCGGCTCTTCGCGCTGCTCGATCTCCTCAACGATCTCCGTCTCGATCGGCGGCGCGATCACCTCGATGACCTGCCGGGCGAGGCCCGAAGAGAGCGCCCAGGCGACGAACACGTGCAGTGCAACGATGGAGACGAAGACGAGTGCGCGGCGAGAAAGGAACGAAGTGTCTTGTACGTAGGCGGCCATTGTGTCGTAGCAAATTAACCTGTCCGGACAACCGGATCCGCGCAGGAGCGGCGCAAGTTAGCTGGCTTTCAGTACGTCCGCAAGCCCAGATCCGGACCTAGCCTTACCGGCGCCGTTAGCGCAACGCCGATTCAATTCTCATCATCGTCTGCAACGCACCGCTCGTCCCCATGGGATGGCCGGTGCACCGGTTCTTCTTCTCCCTGTCTGCTTCGACCGTCGCGACGCGCGTTTGCGAAGCACCAACAGAGCACACCGCCCGCGTCGATGGATGCCGAACTCTAACCGCTGCATTTCGCACTGACAACTCCGGTCAAGCTATCGAACGCATGCTTTCATTCGCCTCGGCTCGTGACGGCGCCTTCGGAAGCGCTGCCGACGAGTCGCGCGTATTTCGCGAGCACCCCCGACGTGGCGTAAGGCTTGCGCGGCTTCCACGCCGCGCGGCGACGACGCAGCTCCGACGCGCTCACCGTCGTGTGGATCTCGCGCCGGACCGCGTCGATGACGATGGGATCACCGTTGCGAAGCAGAGCGATGGGGCCGCCGACTGCGGCTTCAGGAGAGATGTGTCCGACCACGAAACCGTGGCTGCCGCCCGAGAATCGGCCGTCGGTGATGAGCGCCACCTTGTCGCCGAGGCCGCGGCCCATGATCGCGCCGGTGGGGCTCAGCATCTCGCGCATGCCGGGACCGCCCTTCGGTCCTTCGTACCGGATCACCACGACGTCCCCCGGACGTACCACTCCGTCGAGAATGGCCTGCGTGGCGCGCTCTTCGCCGTCGAACACACGCGCCCGCCCTTCGAACGCGAGGCCTTCCTTGCCGGTGATCTTCGCCACCGCCCCTTCAGGCGCCACGTTGCCGTAGAGCACGACGAGGTGGCTGTCCTTCTTGAGCGGGTTGGACAGCGGTCGGACGATGTCCTGCCCAGCAATGTACGTTCCCACCTGAGCCAGGTTCTCGGCGAGGGTCCTGCCGGTCACGGTCAGGCAGTCTCCATGCAGCAGCCCTGCGTCGAGGAGCATGCGCATGAGCGGCTGGATGCCGCCGATCGCGATGAGCTCGGACATCAGGTAGCGGCCGCTCGGCTTCAGGTCCGCGAGCACCGGAACTCTGCGGCCGATGCGGGTGAAGTCGTCGAGCTTGAGCTTCACGCCTGCCTCGTGTGCGATCGCGAGGAGGTGCAGGACCGCGTTCGTCGAGCCGCCGAGCGCGATGACGACGGTGATCGCGTTCTCGAAGGCCTTGCGCGTGAGGATGTCCCGCGGCCGGATCCCCTGCTCGACCAGCCGCACGACGGCCTCTCCGGCCCGCCGGCAGTCCTCGCGCTTCGAGTCGCTCACGGCCTCCTGCGCGGAGCTGTTCGGCAGCGAGAGGCCGAGCGCCTCGATCGCCGACGCCATCGTGTTGGCGGTATACATGCCGCCGCAGCTTCCCGGACCGGGAATGGCCGTGCGCTCGACGTCGCGCAGCTCCGACTCGGAGATCTTCCCCGCCGCGAAGGCGCCCACCGCCTCGAAGACGGCGACGATGTCGCGGCGCTGCGCGCCCGGCCGGATCGTGCCGCCGTAGACGAAGACCGCAGGCCGGTTCAGGCGCGCGATCGCCATGGCGCAGCCCGGAATGTTCTTGTCGCAGCCACCGATCGCCACGAAGCCGTCGAAGCCCTGCGCCCCGACCACCGTCTCGATCGAGTCGGCGATCACCTCGCGCGAGACGAGCGAGTAGCGCATGCCCGGCGAGCCCATCGAAATGCCGTCGGAGACGGTGATGGTGTTGAAGAGCACCCCCTTCCCGCCTGCCGCGTCCACGCCTTCGATTGCGGCCTGCGCGAGCGAGCCGATGTGCATGTTGCAGGGGGTGACGTTGGCCCAGGTGGAGGCCACGCCGATCTGCGGCTTGCCGAAGTCCGCATCCTCGAACCCCACCGCCCGCAGCATCGCGCGGGACGGCGTCTGCTTCACGCCGTCCACCACCAGGCGCGAGTAGCGCCGCGGATCGTTCTCCGTCTTCTTCGACTTCATTTCTTCACTGCCTTTCTCATTCGAGAAAAACCGTATGCCCCCGTCGTGATCATCGCGAGCGGCAGCAGCAGCGCGCCGCGCCCGGCCCCGCGATGCAGGGCCTCGAGCGCCTGATAACACAGGACGCCGAGCGGTGGAGCGACCGCACCCCGGACTCCGGTCAGTGTCACGTGCACGCCCATGTAGTGCTGCGCCCGCCCGACCGGAGCGAAATCATTGTGGCCGAGATTCCAGCCAAGATTAGCACCTGCGTAGGACGCTCCGATCAGAATCGCACCGATCCAGAGCAGCGGAACCGAGCCGAGGACCGTCGCCACGCAGGTGACGGAGGCGGCGATCACGAGCGCCCAGCCCTGCCGGCTGCGATAGACGACGATGTGCGAGCCGTCGAAGAGCCGCGCCCACCAGGGCATGAAGATCGGCAGCGCCACCAGGGGCACCACGGAGAGCAGCGCGATCTGCGTGCCGCTCGGGAGCTTCAGCTGCTCCGAGAAGATGACGACGAGCTGAGCCGTGAGCGCGAGGTTTCCCCCGCCGAAGAGCCCCATCCAGAACATGTATTCGCGGAACGCCGGGTCCTCGCGCAGGATCTCGCGGAACATCCTCAGGCTGAAGGCTTCGCCTCGCTGTCCGGCAGCGATCTCGGCCGACAGGAGCTGGAACTCGCGCCGCACCCGCATCTGCCGGTAGAGCCACGCGGCGGTGAGACCTGCGAGCGCCCCGCCCCCGTAGAGCCAGCGCGGATCCACCGCATGCGCTTCGAGCGCCCAGCCGATGAGTCCCGCCGAGGCTGCAACGGCGAGCGAGCTCACGATGACGATGCGCCCGGTGATGCGCGCCAGAACGTTGCGCGGGTAGTTCGCCGTCCAGATGGCGGCGCGCACGGTGAGAATGCCCGACCACAGGATGCGCGAGGCGACGATCGCGGCGACGGTGATGGCGAGTCCACCGGCCTCGCGCGGGGCGAGGCTCACGAGCGCCACGAGGAGCGCGAACACGGCCTGGAGTGCGACCATGAGCCGCACGCGCGCCCGCCCGTGAGCGACGTTCGCCCACACGAAGCTCACGAGATTGGAAAGCGCCGGTGCGCCGCTCACCAGGGCGACGGCGAGGTTCACGGTGAGCGGCGATGCAGCCTCCGCGAAATGTCCCTTGACGAGAACCGCCGCGGTCGGCCCCTCGACGAGTCCGAGCGCCAGCCCGAGGAGCGCCCAGGGCACCACCTCGCGGCGGAAGATCGCCTCGGCGAGCAGGCTCGGTCGAACGGCTTCGGCCATCCGCGTGTTCCCTCCTTCAGCTGCTCACGTCCACGATGCGCCGCTCGCGCAGCGTGATGATGAGCACGCCGAGCAGCGTGCACGCGCCGCCGATCACCAGGCGGGGCGTGAGCCGGTCACCGAGAAACAGGACGCTGAAGACGACGGAGAAGAGCGGCGCGAGCACGGTGACCGGCGCGACGCTGGTGACCGGATAGCGCTGCACGAGGTGGAAGAAGCCCGTGTGCGCGAGGAGGCTCGCACCGAGCGCGGTGAAGAGCAGCGCGCCCCACGCGCCCGCCGAAACGTGGGCGAGATCCTCGAGCGCCGGCCGCTCGATCGCGAGCGACACGAGGAGCAGCACCGGCACGCTGATCCAGGCGAACCACGCCTGGAGCTCGAGCGGCCGGAAACCCTGCAGCTTCTTCACCGCGATGAGTCCCAGCGAGCCGACGAAGGCCGAGGCGATCACCAGCGCGAGCGCGTGCCAGCGCACGGCGATGCGCGGATCGAAGCCCATGATGAACACGCCGGCGAACGCGAGGAGGATTCCGGTCCAGCGGCGCCACCGCACCACCTCCCCGAGCAGCGCGACCGACAGCAGCGTCGTGAACGGCACACCGAGCTGAGTGGCGATGGCGACCGCCGACACGCTTTCCGCGAGCGCGAGCCCCACGAAGCAGAGCGCGAAGTGCAGGCCGCCCGAGAGCAGCGCCGCCACGACGAGCGCGCTCATCTGCCCCGGGTGCACGCGCATGAACGGCACGAGGATCACGCCGAGAATCGCAAAGCGCAGAAAGGCGAACAGAACGGGCGGAATCTCGCTGACCCCGTACTTGCTCACGACGAGGTTGGCGCCCCAGATGAGCGTGATACCGACGAGGAGCGCGAGGTCCCGCGGCGCGATCGCGATCATTCGCAGCGCGCGCGGATGAGCCTGTAGAGGCTACGGACGCACTGGGCCTCGGCACCGACGGGACGGCCCGGCCGCTCCTTCGCGTTCCAGGCGTAGATGTCGAGATGGAGCCATCTGGGCGTTTCGGTCACGAAGCGCTTGAGGAACAGCGCGCCGATGATCGAGCCGGCGAACGGCGATGCGGAGACGTTGCAGACGTCCGCCACGCGGCTCGAGAGCTCGTCGTCGTAGGCGGTCCAGAGGGGCATCGGCCATACGGGGTCGGCCTCGTCGTCGCCGATGGCGCGCAGCTGCGCAAGCAGTGCTTCGTCCGTCGAGTACGCGGCGGGCAGCTCGGGCCCGAGCGCGGTGCGCGCGGCGCCGGTGAGTGTCGCGAGATCGACGAGCAGATCCGGCTTCTCCGCATCGGCTTCCGCGAGCGCGTCGGCGAGCACCAGGCGGCCTTCGGCGTCGGTGTTGCCGATCTCCACCGTGAGCCCCTTGCGCGAACGCAGCACGTCCCCGGGCCGGTAGGACAGCCCGTCCACGCTGTTCTCGACCGCCGGAATGAGGAGCCGGAGCCGCACGCGCGTCTCGAGATGCATCAGGAGCTGCGCGAGCGCGAGCGCACACGCTGCGCCGCCCATGTCCTTCTTCATGAGGAGCATCGCGGTCGCAGGCTTGATGTCGAGCCCGCCGCTGTCGAAGCACACGCCCTTGCCGACGATGCTCACTTTCGGTGCATCGTCCTCACCCCAGCGCAGGTCGATGAGACAGGGTGCACGAGGACTGCCGGCGCCCACGGCGTGGATGAGCGCAAAGCCCTGCTTCGCCAGCTCGTCCCCTGCAATGACCCTGCACCGCGCCCCGGCGCGCACTGCGAGGTCGCGCGCCACATCGGCGAGGTCGGCGGGACCGAGCTCATTCGCCGGAGTATTGATGAGGTCGCGCGCGAAAGCAGTGGCCGCGGCCGCAGCCTCGGCGAACGCGAGGTCCGCGGCCCCCGGCACCACGAGCGTCGCGCGCGGCGTCGGCTGGTTCGAACGGAACCGGTTGTAGCGGTACGTACCGGTCAGCCATCCGAGCACGAGGTGTGTCGCCGCGGTCGGCGGCAGGGCGGTTTCCAGACGGAACCGCCGCGGCGGGAGCCGATCGACGAGCCCCGCCCCGTGCCAGAGCCGCAGGTCATCCAGCTGACGCAGCGCACCGAGCCCCGCAACGGCACCGGCGATCTCTCCGTTCGCGTCCGGGAGCACGAGCACGCGATGCCGCTCCGCCTGAAAGCCGTTGGCGCGCACCCATGCCGCGGTCGCCGGCGGCTGCGCGGCGAGCCACGAGGCCAGTTCGGCCTCGGTCACGAGCCAGAGAGGCAGGCTGTCTGCCGCCTCGCGAGTCAGGGCGGTTTCAGGAAACACGCGATGGACGCTCGACGGGGAAGGCATGGAAAGCTTAACGGATTTCGCGCGCGGATTGGCGCGGGCCGCGACACTTCGTTGACAAACTCGCGATGGTTGTGATGACATCCGGCAGACCGAAACCTTACCCGCACTACCGGTGAACTACGACGCAGTCCAGACCGTAGCGACCGATGCAGCACATGCTGCGTCGCTCGGACTGCTCGTACTTCCCCTCGGGCTGCTGCTCCTTAGGAGCGGCCGGTGCGGGACGCGCGCGCGCGCCTGATCGACGGGCCCGAGCGAGCGAAGACACCGAAAACCCCGCACCGGCAACGCAGCCGCTGCGGGGTTTTTTATGTGCCTCACGTTTCGGGGGGCGAGGATTTGCAACACGGGGAGTAGACGATGCGTTTGTATTCGCGGAAAGACGTCGACAAGAAAGCCCTGCGGGGGGCCCGGATCGCGGTGCTCGGCTACGGCAGCCAGGGGCGCGCGCACGCGCTCAACCTGAAGGACAGCGGCTTCGACGTCGTGGTGGGTGTGCGCAAGGGCGGCACCGGCTGGAAGAAGGCGAAGCGCGACGGGCTCGCGGTCGCCGAGCCGGCCGAGGCGGTGGCCGGCGCCGATCTGATCGCGATGCTGGTGCCCGACCTCGCCCAGAAGGAGCTCTACGAGTCGATCGAGAAGAACATCAAGAAGGGCGCCACCCTCCTCTTCGCACACGGATTCAACATCCACTTCAAGCAGATCAAGCCGCGCAAGGACCTCGACGTGGTGCTGATCGCACCGAAGGGTCCCGGTGATCTCGTGCGCCGTCAGTACCAGCAGGGCCGGGGCGTGCCGTGCCTCCTCGCCGTCGCGCAGAACGCGACCCGCAAGGCGAAAGCGAAGGCGCTCGCCTACGCGGACGGCATCGGCGGCACGCGCGGAGGCGTGCTCGAAACCACGTTCGCCGAGGAGACGGAGACCGACCTCTTCGGCGAGCAGGCCGTGCTGTGCGGGGGCGCCACCGAGCTCGTCGTGAAGGGCTTCGAGACGCTCGTCGAGGCCGGCTATCAGCCCGAGGTCGCCTACTACGAGTGCCTCCACGAGCTCAAGCTCATCGTCGACCTGCTGCACGAAGGGGGCCTGCGCAAGATGCACGAGTTCATCAGCGAGACCGCCAAGTACGGCGATCTCACGCGCGGCCCGCGCGTGGTGAACGAGCGCACCAAGAAGGAGATGCGGCGCATCCTCAAGGAGATCCAGGACGGCAAGTTCGCCCGGCAGTGGATCGAGGAGAACCGGACGGGACGCAAGAACTACCGCAAGCTCCTCGAGAAGGACCTCAAGCATCCGATCGAGAAGGTGGGCGCCGCGCTGCGTGCCCGCATGCCGTGGCTGGAGGACAAGCGCGCCTGAGGCACGCGCGGCCACGGGCCGCGAAGGAGCGAGCCATGCCGATTGAGCTGCAGATCTACCACTCGACGCCGATGACGGACCGCCGCTTCGGCGAGGTGCACTTCGACGACATCGTCGCGGCGCGCCGCCTGCTCGCACGCGAGCTCACTCCGACGCCGCTCGTGGCCCATCCCCTGCTCTCGCGCCGCGTCGGCGCCGAGGTGCACGTGAAGCTCGAGAACGCCGTGCCGCTCGGCTCGTTCAAGCTGCGCGGCGGTCTCAATTTCCTGGCATCCCTGTCCGCCGAGCAGAAGGCGCGCGGGCTCGTCACCGCGACGCGCGGCAATCACGGGCAGTCGCTGGCGTACGCCGCCCGGCGTCACGGCGTGGCGTGCACGGTCTTCGTTCCGACGGGCAACAACCCCGACAAGAACGCGGCCATCGCGGCGCTCGGTGCCGAGGTCCGTGTCGCCGGTCACGACTTCGACTCGGCATGGGACGCGGCGGTGGAGCACGCCAACCGCACGGGCGCAATGGCGGTCCACCCGTCGCGCGAGCCGAAGCTCATCGCGGGCTACGCGACCGTGGCGCTCGAGATGCTCGACCAGGCCATCCAGCCGCTCGACACCGTGTTCGTGCCCGTCGGCGGAGGAAGCCTGGCCGCAGGAATGGGGCTCGTCTTCAAGGCGCTGTCGCCCCACACCCGCATCGTCGGCGTGCAGAGCGCCGCTGCGCCGGCTCTGGCGCGCGCCTGGCGCACCGGTGAGATGCGCGAGTATCCGGTCGGCGAGACGATCGCCGACGGCCTCGCCGCCCGCGTGCCCTCGCCCGAGACCGTGGCGATCCTGCGCGACGTGCTCGACGACATGGTGGAAGTCTCCGAGGCGGAGCTCGTGGGAGCGATCCGATGCCTGGCGGAGACGCTGCACCAGCTCGCCGAAGGCGCAGGCGCCGCCGCGCTCGCAGGCGCGATGCGGCTCCACCGGCGCATCAAGGGGCAGCGCGTCGGCGTCGTGCTCTCCGGTGGCAACATCACGTCGAACCTGCTTCTCAAGATCCTGCACGGCGAGCTCATCGCCGAGCAGCCGCGCGGCGCGCAGCTCACCGAAGCGCTCGCCGACATGGAATACGGCATCCGATCCTGACGAGGAACGACCATGGCTCCGAACCCCGACCGTGTGCTGATCTTCGATACGACCCTGCGCGACGGCGAACAGTCGCCGGGCTGCAGCATGACTCAGCCGGAGAAGCTCCGGGTGGCGCGGGCGCTCGCCGAGCTTGGCGTCGACGTCATCGAGGCCGGATTCCCGGCGGCTTCGCGCGGTGACTGGGAAGCGGTCAACGCCGTGGCGCGCGAGGTGCACGGCCCGATCATCTGCGGCCTCGCCCGCTGCAACCGCTCGGACATCGAGCTCGCCGCGAAGGCGCTGGCGGACGCGCCGCGCCGTCGCATCCACGTCTTCCTCGCCACGAGCGCCATCCACCGGCAGTACAAGCTCAACATGGCGCAGGAAGAGATCGTCCGCCGCGCGGTCGAAGGCGTACGCATCGCGCGCGAGTTCTGCGACGACGTCGAATTCTCGCCCGAGGACGCCTCGCGCACCGAGCTCGAGTTCCTCGCGCAGGTGGTGGAGGCCGTCATCGAGGCGGGCGCGACCACCGTCAACATTCCGGACACCGTCGGCTACACGGTGCCCGACGAGTTCGCGGAGGTCTTCCGCTACCTGCGCAAGAACGTGCGCGGCATCGAGGGCGTGACCCTCTCGGTGCACTGTCACGACGATCTCGGCATGGCGGTCGCGAACAGCCTGACGGCCGTCGTCGCGGGCGCCCGGCAGATCGAGTGCACGATCAACGGCATCGGCGAGCGCGCGGGCAACTGCTCGCTCGAGGAGGTCGTGATGGCCCTCAAGACCCGCGAGGCGTTCTTCAACGTGCGCACGAACATCCAGACGACGCGCCTGTACCCGACCTCGCGCCTGGTATCGAGCATCACGGGCATGCCGATCCCGCGCAACAAGGCGATCGTCGGCGAGAACGCTTTCGCCCACGAGTCCGGCATCCATCAGCACGGCATGCTCAGGCATCACTCGACGTACGAGATCATGCGTCCCGAGGACGTGGGTCTGACCCGCAGTCACCTCATCCTGGGCAAGCACAGCGGTCGCCACGCGCTCCGTCAGCGGATCAAGGAGCTCGGCTTCGAGCTCGACGATGCGGAGTTCAACCGCGTGTTCGAGGAGTTCAAGGCGCTCGCGGACAAGAAGAAGGAGCTCTTCGACGGCGACATCGAGGCGCTGGTGCTGCGCGTCGAGAACGGCGCGGACGGCCCGTGGACCCTCGCGGAGCTCCGCACCGTGACGGACAGCCGGTCGCCGGCGGAGGCCTACGTCCGGCTGCAGCACGTGGACGGGCGCAGCGTCGAGCGCACCGCGCAGGGCGACGGGCCCGTGGACGCGGCATTCAAGGCCATCGAGGCGGCGACCGGCATCGACGTGGTGCTGCGCAAGTTCGAGGTGCGCGGCGTCACGGAGGGCGAGGATGCCCAGGGCGAGGCCACGGTATACGTGGAGTACAATCAGCGCACGTACCACGGCTCGAGCGTCAGCACGAACATCGTGGAATCGAGCACCCGCGCATTCCTCGACGTCATCAACCGCATCGAGCTCGCGAACCAGGCCGGCTCGCGCGGGCGCGACGAGCGCAGCGGTGCCGAGCGCGCGGCGCAGGCGGCCGTCTGAAACTGCGAGGAACTCCCCATGCCCATTCCGGCGACACCCTACATCTGGTTCAACGGCAAGCTCGTGCCCTGGGAGAAGGCTACGGTGCACGTGCTCTCGCACGCCCTGCACTACGGCTCCTCGGTATTCGAGGGTCTGCGCGCCTACGAGACGCCGCGCGGTGTCGCGATCTTCCGCCTGCGCGACCACACGCGCCGCATGTTCGACTCCGCGAAGATCTACAGGATCACCATTCCGTTCACGCAGGAGCAGATCAACGACGCATGCCGGGAGGTGATCGCGGCGAACAAGCTGAACCGTGGCGCCTACATCCGGCCCATCGCCTTCCGCGGCTACGGTGAGATCGGCGTGGCGCCGAAGAACGAGCCGCCCACCGAGGTGGCGATCGCCGCGTGGGAATGGGGCAAGTACCTCGGCCACGAGAGCGAGGAAGCCGGCGTCGACGTGTGCGTCTCTTCCTGGAACCGGGTCGCGCCGAACACGCTGCCGGCCCTCGCGAAGGCCGGCGGCAACTACCTCTCGAGCCAGCTCATCGCGCACGAGGCACGGCGGCTCGGTTTCACGGAGGGCATCGGGCTCGCGCCCGACGGCACGCTGAGCGAAGGCTCCGGCGAGAACATCTTCCTCGTGAAGGACGGCGTGCTGCTCACGCCTGCGCTCGCGCATTCCGTGCTCGGCGGTATCACCCGCGACACCGTCATCCGGCTCGCTCGCGAGCGGGGGCTCGAGGTGCGCGAGTGCGCCATTCCGCGCGAGCTTCTCTACCTCGCCGACGAGGCCTTCTTCACGGGGACGGCGGCGGAGATCACTCCGATCCGCTCCGTCGACGGCATTCCGGTCGGGAACGGCCGTCGCGGGCCGGTCACCGAGAGCCTCCAGGCCGCGTTCTTCGGACTCTTCACCGGAAAGACGCCCGACGAGTGGGGCTGGCTCGACTACGTCGACATGTCGGCACCGCGAGCCGCCAGCGCAGGCTAGAACCCTCCGGCCCGGAAAGGCAGCTTCGAACTCTTGTGCTGCGTCCCGACCAGCGGGACGCCGATGGCTCTGATCGATCGAGGACTCGCTTGACTGCACAACCGAAGACGATGTTCGAGAAGGTCTGGGAGGCCCACGAGGTCGTTCCCGAGACCCCCGATACGCCGGCGGTGCTCTACATCGACCTGCACCTCATCCACGAGGTCACTTCGCCGCAGGCGTTCTCTCTGCTCAGGGAGCGCGGCCTGCCGGTCCGCCGCCCCGATCTCACCTTCGCCACGATGGATCACTCGACGCCGACGCGTACCGAGCAGATCTTCGGCGGCGCGCCCATCGCGCTCGAGTCGGCGGCGAAGCAGATCCGCGAGCTCGAGAAGAACTGCCGCGAGTTCGGCATCGAGCTCCTCGACCTCCGGCACGACCAGCGCGGAATCGTGCACATCATCGGCCCGGAGCTCGGCCTCACGCAGCCGGGCAAGACCATCGTGTGCGGCGACAGTCACACGAGCACGCACGGCGCGTTCGGCGCCCTCGCCTTCGGCATCGGCACGACCGAGGTCGGGCACGTCTTCGCGACTCAGTGCCTCCTGCAGCGCAAGCCGCGCACGCTGGCCGTGAACGTCGCGAACCGGCTCCGCCCGGGCGTCACGGCAAAGGACCTCATCCTCGCGATCATCGGGAAGATCGGCGTCGCGGGCGGCACGGGACACGTCATCGAGTACCGCGGCGAAGCCGTGCGTGCGCTCGACATGGACGGGCGCATGACGATCTGCAACATGTCGATCGAAGCAGGCGCGCGTGCCGGCATGATCGCGCCGGACGAGACGACGTTCGCCTATCTGGCCGCGACGCCTCGCGCGCCGAAGGGCGGGGCCTGGGAAGCGGCGCTGGAGCGCTGGAAGCAGCTTCCCTCGGATCCGGGCGCGCGCTTCGACCGCGAGGTCGACATCGACGCCGCGACGCTCGAGCCGATGATCACGTACGGCACCAATCCTGGCATGGTCGTGCCGATCACCGGCTCCATCCCGGACCGGCGCGACGATCCGATGTTCGCCAAGGCGCTCGAGTACATGGGCTTCGAGCCGGGTGCGCCCATCAAGGACCGTCCGATCGACGTCGTCTTCGTCGGAAGCTGCACGAACGCGCGCCTTTCCGACCTGCGCGCGGCCGCTCAGGTGCTGCGCGGGCGGCGCATCGCTCGCGGCGTGCAGATGCTCGTGGTGCCGGGCTCGCAGCAGGTGAAGCGGCAGGCGGAAGCCGAGGGTCTGCACCGCATCTTCATCGAGGCAGGCGCGGAGTGGCGCGAATCGGGCTGCTCCATGTGCATCGGCATGAACGGCGATACGGTGGAGCGCGGCCGCTACTCGCTCAGCACGAGCAACCGCAACTTCGAGGGCCGCCAGGGGGCCGGCGCACGGACGCTCCTCGCGAGTCCCCTCACCGCGGCGGCCTCGGCCGTACGCGGCCGCATCACTGATCCCCGCGAGCTGCTCGACGCGTAAAGCCCGGGAAGTCTCAACGCCATGGAACCGATCCGAATCATCCGTTCGCGCACCGTCGTCCTTCCCGTCGACAACATCGACACTGACCAGATCATCCCTGCCCGCTTCCTGCGCACCACGACGAAGGAAGGCCTAGGCAGGCAGCTCTTCGCCGACTGGCGCTACGACGCGCAGGGTCAGCCGAACCCGGATTTCGTGCTGAACCGTCCCGAAGCGCAGGGCTGCGCGATCCTCGTCGCGGGCCGTAACTTCGGCTGCGGCTCCTCGCGCGAGCATGCGCCCTGGGCGCTGGTCGACTACGGTCTGCGCGCGGTCATCAGCACGGAATTCGCGGACATCTTCCGCAACAACGCGCTCAAGAACGGGCTCCTGCCGGTGACCGTCGACGAGGCGACGAGCGCCTGGCTCCTCGCCAATCCCGGCGTCGAGCTCACCATCGATCTCGAGCGCACGACGCTCGCGCTGCCGAACGGCACCGAGGTCCGCTTCCCCATCGAGGCGTTCGCACGCTACTGCCTGTTGAACGGCATCGACGAGCTCGGTTTCCTCCTCGGCAGGAAGACCGAGATCGAGGCCTACGAGAGGCGGCGGAGCGCGGCATGAAGGCGCGTATCGCGGTGCTGGGAGGCGACGGCGTCGGTCCTGAAGTAGTCGCCGAGGGCGTGCGCTGCCTGCAGGCGATCGCGCAGAAGTTCCGCCACGACTTTGAGCTTCTCGAGCTCCCCTTCGGCGGCGTCGCGATCGATCGCTTCGGCGATCCTCTGCCCGAGGAAACGCTGCGTGCGTGCCTCACCGCCGATGCGGTCCTGCTCGGCGCGATCGGCGGTCCGCGCTGGTCCGCGCCTGACGCGAAGGTGCGGCCGGAGGCAGGGCTCCTGCGGCTGCGCCGCGAGCTCGGCGTGTACGCGAATCTGCGTCCCGTGGCCGTTCATCCGGCGCTGGTGGACGCCACCACCCTCAAGCCGGAGGTCGTCACGGGAGTCGATCTCGTCTTCGTGCGCGAGCTGACGGGCGGCATCTACTTCGGCGAGAAAACGCGCGACGCCGAGCGTGCCACGGACGTCTGCACGTATTCCGTGGCGGAGATCGAACGCATCACGCGGGTTGCCGGTCGCCTCGCGCGCGCACGGCGCCGGAAGATCACGTCGATCGACAAGTCGAACGTCCTCGAGACCTCGCGCCTGTGGCGCGAGGTGGCCGAGCGCGTCGTGCGCAGTGAGTTCCCGGACGTCACGATCGAGCACGCGCTGGTCGACTCCACGGCGATGCACCTCATCCGCCGCCCGCGCGACTTCGACGTACTCCTCACGGAGAACATGTTCGGCGACATTCTCACGGACGAGGCGGCGATGCTCGCCGGCTCACTGGGCCTGCTGCCTTCCGCCTCGCTCGGCGATGGCCGGCGGGGACTCTACGAGCCCATCCACGGTTCCGCGCCCGACATCGCCGGCCAGGGCATCGCGAATCCCTACGGCACCATCCTGAGCGTGGCGCTCCTGCTGCGGCATTCGCTGGAGCTCGTGGACGAAGCGGCTGGCCTGGAGACCGCGGTCGCGCGAGCCATCGACGCCGGAGCACGCACGCGCGACATCGCCGCGCCAGACGCACGCGCGTTCACGACGCGCGAAGCCGGTGACGCCGTGCTCGCCGAGATCGAGAAGCTCTGAAGAGAACCGGCGCGTTCACGTGCACGACTCACGCCGGCTGCGAGGCAGCCGGCGTGAGTCGTGATCAGGCAACCGCCCGGGCCCGCTCGAGTCCTGCGGCCAGATCGTTGCGCAGATCGTCCAGCGCCTCGATGCCCACGGACAGCCGCAGCAGTCCGTCGACCAGCCCTGCCCTGCGCCGTGCTTCGGGGTCCATCGCGGCGTGCGTCATCGTGGCAGGATGCGCGATGAGACTCTCCACGCCACCCAGCGACTCGGCGAGCGAGAAGTACCGCAGCCCTTTCACGAAGGCGCGGACCGCCTCGAGCCCGCCGCGCAGCTCGAACGTGACGATGCCGCCGAAACCGGTCTGCTGACGCCGTGCGATCTCGTGCCCCGGATGCGTCGGCAGCCCGGGGTAGTAGACGCGTGCGACACCCGGCTGCCCGGCGAGGTACTCCGCGATCGCCTGAGCATTGCGGCCGTGGCATTCGAGACGGGCATGGAGAGTGCGCAGTCCGCGCAGCGTGAGGAAGCTGTCGAACGGCGCGCCGGTCACGCCGAGACAGTTGGCCCACCACACGAGCTGCTCGTAGTGGGACTTCTCGCGCGCGATCACCGCGCCGCCGACGACGTCGCTGTGTCCGTTGAGGTACTTCGTCGTCGAGTGCACGACGATGTCCGCGCCGAGCGCCAGCGGCCGCTGCCAGCCGGGCGAGAGGAAGGTGTTGTCCACCACGACGAGCGCGCCGGCGCGGCGGCCGAGCTCTGCGCAGGCGGCGATGTCGGTGACGCGCAGGAGCGGATTGCTCGGCGTCTCGATCCACAGCATGGCCGCGGGCTTTTGGAGCGCCGCGCTCAGCGCCGCCGGATCGCCGAAGTCGACGAACTCGACTTCCAGCTCCCCTCGCCTCCGCCAGGCATCGAACAGGCGGTACGAGCCGCCGTAGCAGTCGTGCGGTGCGACGATGCGCGCGCCGGCAGTCAGCAGGTGACCCACCAGTGTGACCGCCGACATGCCGGAGCTGGTGACGACGGCACCTGCTCCTCCTTCGAGGTCCGCCAGCGCCTGAGCGAGCAGGTCGCGCGTCGGATTACCCGAGCGCGTGTAGTCGTAGCCGCGCTTCTCGCCGAAGGCGCGGAACGCGAACGTGGAGGTCAGGTGGATCGGCGGAACGACCGCACCGGTGACGTCGCACGTTTCCAGGCCGGCGCGCACGGCCTGCGTGACGGGATCGGGAGCATCGCTCATGGCGTCTCTCCCAGCGCGCTCGAGAAGATGGCTCGCAACTGCTCGGGCTCCTTCAGGAAGGCGTCGTGTCCGAAGACGGAGGAGATCTCGTGCAGGCGACCCGAGGGAAGGCGCGCGACCATTGCGCGGATGTCCGCGAGCGGCACGAGCTGGTCCTCACGCACGGCGACGGCCGTGGTAGGCACGAAGATCCGCGTGGCGTCGACGCGGTGCAGGTCGATCGACTCCGACAGGCACAGGAAGGACTCCGGCCGGTAGCGCGTCGCGTAGTCGGCGCCGCGCGCGAAGAGGTATTCCTCGACCGGGAACACGAAGCGGTCTCCCGCGCGCGTCGGTGCTCCGGAGAAGCGCGCGGCGAACTCCTCGCTGCTGCGGTAGGTCGCCATGGCGAGCGCGCGCGCGAGCTTCAGTCCTTCGGCAGGCTGTCCCCTTTCGATGGCATAGCGGACGATGTTCCGCTGCACGCTGCGCCACGCGGTCGCCATCGGGTGAGCCCTGTCGGCCGCGCCGATCACGATGAGGTGCGACAGCCGCTCGGGATAACGCTCGGCGAAGGCGAGCCCGACCATTCCGCCGTACGAGCCGCCCGCGAACGCGCGCAGCGACTTGAGGCCGAGATGATTCAGGACGCGCAGCAGCGCGTCGGCCTGGTCGTAGCTCGAGAGGCTCGGGAAAGTCTGGCCCGCAACGGGTCCCGTGCTCTCGCCGCTGCCTCCCAGGTAATCGATGCTCAGGATCCGATAGCGCGCGGTGTCGAGCGCGCGTCCGGGTCCCACGATCTCCGACCACCAGCTGTCGCGCGGGTCCTCGGTGAGACACACGCGGCGGTTGGCCGAGATGCCGCCGAGCGCGGCGATGACCGGCGCGCCGGAGGGGCCGACGAGACGCCAGGCGATGCGCACGCCCTCGAGCGTTCCACCGTGGTGCAGGGTCACCCTGCCCGGAACCTCGAGGATCCCCTCGCGCACGCTCGATTCGCGCGCGGAAGACACCGCATCGCCGGCGGTCGCGCCGGCCGTGAGCTTGTCCGAAACTGGATTCAATCGAGTGCTCCGCTGATCGAAGGCTCACCGGCACTCCTGCGGAGCACCCGCACAACACGCGGGTCTGTCGCGCCCATCCGTGCTACCCCGCTCGAGAGCGGAGCGCAGGCTACGCGACTGCTCATCTGTCGACCTCGCAAGGTCGCAGGAGTTGGCACCTTTCCAGACTGGTTAGGCCTGGCGGTTGCCCCGGCGTCGAAGGGCCTTTCCCTCAGCCGGTCTCGATGAGTGCGCGGCAGTCTAGGGCCGCCCCCACAGGCAGTCAAGCGATACTGTCCACACTTCTCCAGGCGCCGCGCCGTGTCGCGCTGGCCGGAACACCGCCGTTGTGCTAATGTGCTAATACGTTAATACACCCGAGACGGCATGAAACTGCACCGTAACGTCAGCCCGCGCCAGGAAGCGCTCGCCGAGCGCAATCTCTACGCGGCGATCACCTCGCTGCGCACTCCCGAGGAGTGCCGCGCCTTCTTCCGCGACCTGTGCACGCCCGCCGAGCTGCAGGCGATGGCGGACCGCTGGGCGGTCGTCGAATGGCTGCGCCGCGGCCTCTCCTACCGCGAGATCCACCGCCTGACCGGCGTGAGCGTCACCACCATCGGACGGGTGGCGCGCTTCCTCGCCAACGGCAACGGCGGATACGCGCTCGCGGTCCGCCGCCTCGAGGCGGCACGCCGCTCGAATGGTGCCCGCCGCGGCAACGGCGTACGCGCCGCACAGTCCGCTGCGCGCCCGGAGGTCACGCGTCATGGATGAAGGCGACCTGCGTCTGAAGCTCGCGGTCCAGAAGTCCGGCCGTCTCACCGATCCCTCGCTCGACCTGCTCACGCGCTGCGGCCTCAAGCTCTCGCGCGGCAAGGATCAGCTCATGGGCTACGGCGAGAACATGCCGCTCGACGTGCTCTTCGTGCGCGACGACGACATTCCCGACCTCGTACAGGAAGACGTGTGCGATCTCGGGCTCGTCGGCATGAACGTGATCGAGGAGAAGCGGCTCGAGCTCGCCGCGCGCGGGCACCGCGCGCGCTTCGAGGTCGTGCGCACGCTCGACTTCGGCCGCTGCCGGCTCTCGCTCGCCGTGCCCGAAGGCACGAGCTACGAGGGACCTTCATCGCTCCGCGGCAAGCGGATCGCGACCACCTACCCTTATCTGCTCGAGAAGTTTCTGCGCGAGCGTGACGTGCAGGCCGAGATCGTCACGCTGTCCGGCGCCGTGGAGATCGCCCCGCGGCTCGGGCGTGCCGATCTCATCTGCGATCTCGTTTCCACCGGCTCGACGCTGCAGGCGAATCATCTGCGCGAGGTCGAGACCGTTCTCGAGAGCCACGCGGTGCTCATCCGCACGCCGGTCGAGCTTCCGCCGCAGAAGGACGAGTGGGTCCAGCGGCTGCTGATGCGCATCGAAGGCGTGCAGCAGGTGCGCGAGAGCAAGTACATCATGCTGCACGCGCCGCGTGCCGCGCTCCCCGAGATCCGGCGCCTCCTGCCGGGCAGCGAGTCGCCCACCATCATTCCGCTCGAGGGCTTCCCGGACAAGGTGGCCGTGCACGCGGTATGCCGCGAGAACGTGTTCTGGGAGACGCTCGAGAGTCTGAAGAAGGCCGGCGCGAGCGCGATGCTGGTGCTGCCCGTCGAGAAGATGCTCGCATGAGCGCCGCCCCCGCCGTCCTTCAGATCATCGAGTGGGATGCGCTCGATGCCGCCGGCCGGCAGGCAGCGCTCGCGCGTCCCGTGCAGTCACGGCGCGACGACATCGTCGCACGCGTGGCCGACATCATCGCGACCGTGAGGCGCGAGGGCGACGACGCGCTGCGCCGCTTCACGGAGCAGTTCGACCGCGTGCGCGTGGAGAGCTTCGCAGTGACCCGTGCGCAGTTCGCGGCGGCGCGCAGGGCGCTCCAGGCGAATCAGATCGCGGCCATCGAGCAGGCGATCGCGAACGTCGAGCGCTTCCATACGGCACAGCTCGGCGGACCGCTGATGGTGGAGACGATGCCCGGCGTGCTGTGCGAACGCATCGTGCGCCCCATCCAGGCCGTGGGCCTGTATGTGCCCGCCTCACAGGCGCCGCTGCCCTCCGCCGTGATCATGCTCGCGGTGCCCGCGCGCATCGCGGGATGTCCGCGCCGCGTGCTGTGCACGGGTCCGCGCCCCGACGGCCAGCCCGATCCGGCAGTGCTCGTGGCCGCCGAGCTCTGCGGCATCGACACGGTGTTCTGCGTCGGCGGTGCGCAGGCGATCGCCGCGATGGCCTACGGCACACAGACGGTGCCCAAGGTCGACAAGATCTTCGGTCCCGGCAGCGCATGGGTCACGGCCGCGAAACAGCTCGTCGCTGCCGATCCCGCAGGCGCAGCCTGCGATCTGCCGGCAGGTCCGTCCGAAGTGCTCGTGATCGCGGACGAGAACGCGCGGCCCGCCTTCGTCGCCGCCGATCTGCTCGCCCAGGCGGAGCACGACACTCAGGCACAGGCCGTGCTCGTCACGTCGTCGCGGACTCTCGCGCAGGCCGTCGTCGAGCAGGTGCACGCGCAGATGGCGCGGCTCTCGCGCAACGCGGTGCTGCAGGAGTCCGTGCGCGCCGCGCGCTGCATCGTGGTGAAGGATCTCGACGCAGCCGTCGACGTCTCGAACGAGTACGCGCCCGAGCATCTCATCGTTCACACCCGTGACCCGCGCGCCCTGCTGCCGCGTATCCAGCACGCCGGCTCGATCTTCCTCGGCGAATGGACGCCCGAGCCCATGGGCGACTACTGTTCCGGCACGAACCACGTGCTGCCGACCTACGGCTACGCGCGCGCCTACAGCGGTCTGTCGCTCGACGATTTCGTCAAGCGCATCACCGTGCAGGAGCTCACGCCGGACGGCCTGCGCGCGCTCGGCCCCGTCGCGGTCACGCTGGCGGAGCTCGAGGGGCTCGATGCGCACGCCCGCGCAGTCTCCTGCCGCCTCGATGCGCTCGCCAGGCCGGCGAAGGTCTCCTCCGGGGACGGGACGCGATGAGCTGGCTGAACGGACTCGCACGACCGGACATCCTGGCGCTGAAGCCCTACGAGCACGCGACCTGGGAGCCGATCTACGAGCGTATGCACGCCAACGAGCTGCCCTGGCGTGCGCTCGGTGACGACACGCTCGCGGGGCTCAACCGCTACCCGGAACCCTTTCCGCGCGTGCTGGCCGAGCGGCTCGCGGCGCTCTACGGAGTACCGGTCGAGCGCGTGCTCGTCGGCCGGGGCAGCGACGAGCACATCGATCTGCTGACGCGCGCGTTCTGCCGTGCCGGACAGGATGCGGTGCTGATCTGCCCGCCGACCTTCGGCATGTACTCCGTTGCCGCGCGCATCCAGGGCGCCGACCTCGTCACGGTACCGCTCGATGCCGGCCGCGGTTTCGCGCTCGACGAACGGGCGGTGCTCGAGCGGTGCGACGCGCGCGTGAAGCTCGTGTTCCTGTGCTCGCCGAACAACCCCACCGGCAATCTGCTCGACGAGGATGCCGTGCTGCGTCTCGCGCAGGCGCTCACCGGACGCGCGCTGCTCGTCGTCGACGAGGCCTATCTCGAATTTGCCGAGAAGCCGAGCCTCGCGCGTCACATCGATCGCTTCCCGCACATCGCGGTGCTGCGCACGCTGTCGAAGGCTCACGGGCTCGCGGGCGCGCGCTGCGGCACGCTCATCGCGCATCCCGACGTGATCGCGCTGCTCTCCAAGGTCATACAGCCTTACGCCATCACGCAGCTCACGATCGAAGCGGTGCTCCGGCTCCTCGAGCCGGCTCAGCTCGCCGTGAGCGAGCGCCGCGTCGCGACCATCATTGCGGAGCGTGCACGCCTCGCAGCCGGCCTCGCAGAGCTTCCCGGCGTGATCCGTGTCTGGCCGAGCGCCGCGAACTTCCTGCTCGTCGAGCTGCACGAGCCGGACCGGATGCTCGAGCGCGTGCGCGATGCGGGGATCCTGATCCGCGACGTGCGCCGGCCGGGGCTCGAGCGCGCCGTGCGTATCAGCGTCGGCACGCCGGAGCAGAACGACCGCGTCATCGGAGCACTGCGATGAGCAAGAGTGGCGCAGTTCTCTTCGTCGATCGCGACGGCACGCTCGTCGAGGAGCCGCCCGACGAGCAGGTGGACGCGCTCGAGAAGATCCGCTTCATGCCCGGCGTCTTCGCGGCTCTCGGTGAGCTGCGGCGTGCGGGTTACCGCCTCGTCATGGTGACGAACCAGGACGGGCTCGGGACCGAGCGCTTTCCGCGCGCCGCGTTCGAGACCGCACACCGGTTCATTCTCGATGCCTTCGCATCGCAGGGCATCGAGTTCGAGGCCGTGTTCATCTGCCCGCATCTGCCTTCCGACGGCTGCGAGTGCCGCAAGCCGCGTACCGCGCTGGTGCGCGATTTACTGCGCGAAGGCGGCGTCGATCTCGCCCGCAGCGCCGTGATCGGCGATCGCGACACCGACCTCGAGTTCGCGCGCAATCTCGGCGTGCGGGGACTGCGTGTGCGCCGCGACGGCACGCCGGAGGAAACGTGGGGCGGTATCGTGCGCGAGCTCACCGCGCGCCGCGCCCACGTGCAGCGTGTCACCCGGGAAACGCAGATCGACGTGGCCGTCGACCTCGACTCGCCGGGTCCGATCGCCGTCCGCACGGGCATCGGTTTCTTCGACCACATGCTCGAGCAGATCGCCAAGCACGGCGGTTTCTCCCTGCAGCTCGACTGCCGGGGCGATCTGCACGTCGACGAGCACCACACCGTGGAGGACTGCGCGCTCGCCCTCGGCGAGGCTCTGCGCCGCGCGCTCGGCGACAAGGCCGGCATCGCGCGCTACGGTTTCCTGCTGCCGATGGACGAGGCCCGCGCTCAGGTCGCGCTCGATCTGTCGGGCCGGGCGTACGCAGTATTCGAAGGCCGTTTCGGTCGCGAGCAGGTCGGGGGACTCCCCACCGAGCTCGTGCCCCACTTCTTCCGCTCGCTCGCGGACTCGCTCGGCGCGGCGCTGCACGTGAGCGTCACGGGCGAGAACTCGCATCACATGGTCGAAGCCTGCTTCAAGGCGACGGGACGGGCGCTGCGTCAGGCGATCCGCCGCGAAGGAACCGAGCTGCCGAGCACCAAGGGCGTCCTCTAGGGCCATGGACGAGACCGTAATCATCGACAGCGGAGGTGCAAACCTCGCCTCGCTCCAGTACGCGCTCGAGCGCCTCGGCGCGCGCTCGCGCGTCACGAGCGACGTCCGCGAGATCGAATGCGCGCCTCGCGTTATCCTGCCCGGCGTCGGCTCGGCGGGTGATGCCATGCGCCGTCTGCAGGCGAGCGGCCTCGCGACGCTCCTGCCGCGTCTCGCACAGCCCGTTCTCGGAATCTGCCTCGGCATGCAGCTTCTGTTCGCCGCTTCGGAAGAAGGCGATACCGCGTGCCTCGGTGTGCTGCCGCAATCCGTGCGCCGGCTCGAAGCACGCCCGGGCCTTCCCGTGCCGCACATGGGGTGGAACTCGCTCGAGCTGCTCAAGGAGGATCCCCTCCTCGATGGCATCGAGCCAGGCGACTACTTCTACTTCGTCCACGGCTATGCGGCGCCCGTCTGCGACGCGACGCTCGCCGCCGTCGAATACGGTGAGAAGCTCTCTGCCGTCGTGCGTCGGGGGAACTTCTGGGGCACGCAGTTCCACCCGGAGCGCTCCGGCCGCACCGGCGCGCGCATACTCGCCAATTTCCTGAGGCTCGGCTGATGCTGCTCATTCCCGCGATAGACCTGCGCGGCGGACGCTGCGTACGACTGTTCCAGGGGGATTTCGGCGCGGAGACGCGCTACGACCTCGAGCCTCACGAGCTGCTGCTGCGCTATCGCGAGCTCGGCGCCACCTGGCTTCACGTCGTGGATCTCGACGGCGCGAAGGACGGCGTGCTTGCAAACCGCTCCGTCATCGTCGCGCTGAGCTCACAGAAGGCGGTACGCATGCAGGTGGGCGGTGGCGTGCGCTCCGCCGCAGTCATCGACGATCTGCTGCGCCATGGCGTCGACCGCGTCGTCGTCGGCAGCGCGGCCATCGAGCGGCCGGAGGAAGTCGCCGGCTGGCTCGAGCGTTTCGGCCCCGAGCACATCTGTCTGGCGTTCGACGTGCGCCTCTCCGCCGAAGGCGAGCCGATCGTTCACACGCGCGGCTGGACACGGCAGACCGCTCTCACGCTGTGGCGCGCGCTCGAGCCCTTCCTCGCACTGGGGCTCCGCCACGTTCTCTGCACGGACATCGCTCGCGACGGCGCCCTCACCGGGCCCAACGTCGAGCTCTATCGCGAAGCCGTGCGCCGCTTTCCGCAGCTCGCCTGGCAGGCGTCGGGCGGCGTGCGCAGCGCGGTCGATCTCGCCGCGCTCGATGCGGTCGGCGTCGCCGCGACGGTGAGCGGCAAGGCGCTGCTCGAAGAGCGGATCACTCCCGAGGAGTTGCGACCATTCTTGCCAAACGCATCATTCCCTGTCTCGACGTCCGCGACGGGCAGGTCGTAAAGGGCGTCCGCTTCCGCGACCACCGCGTCGTGGGAGACATACTCGAGCTCGCGGCGCGCTATCGTGACGAGGGCGCGGACGAGCTCGTGTTCTACGACATCACGGCGAGCCCGGAAGGCCGCTCCGTCGATCGCGAGTGGGTGCGGCGCGTCGCGCGGGTGCTCGACATTCCGTTCTGTGTCGCCGGAGGTATCCGCTCGGTGGCGGACGCGGAGGAGATCCTCAACGCAGGCGCGGAGAAGGTCTCCGTCAACTCCCCTGCCCTCGCGAACCCGGATCTCATCGATGCGCTCGCGGCGCGCTTCGGCGCGCAGTGCGTGGTCGTCGGCATCGACTCGCTGGTGACGCCGCAGGGCTATCGCGTGTACCAGTTCACCGGCGATCCGAACCGCTCGCGCGACAGCGGCCGCGACACGCTCCAGTGGGTCCGTGAAGTGCAGGAGCGCGGCGCCGGCGAGATCGTCCTCAACTGCATGGCGAGTGACGGCGTCCGCAAGGGCTACGACATCGCCCAGCTCCACGAGGTACGCGCGCTCTGCAGCGTGCCGCTGGTGGCGTCCGGCGGCGCCGGCGCGATCGAGCATTTCCGGGACGTGTTCCGGGACGCTGACGTCGACGCCGCGCTCGCCGCCAGCGTGTTCCACACCGGCGCGATCGCCATCGGCGATCTCAAGCGCGAGCTGCGTGCCGCCGGGATCGAGGTACGCCCATGAACGTGACACTCAACGAGCTCGAGGGACTCGACTTCGACAAGGGCGGCGGGCTGGTGCCTGCCATCGTCCAGCATGCGGATACGGGTGCAGTCCTCATGCTCGGCTACATGAACCGCGAAGCGGTCCGCGAGACTCTCGAACGGCAGCGGGTCGTGTTCTACAGCCGCAGCAAGGGCCGCCTGTGGGAGAAGGGCGAAACGTCGGGAAACACGCTCGACCTCGAAAGCATCCGCGCCGACTGCGATCGCGATACGCTGCTCGTCATCGCCCGTCCGCGCGGACCCGTCTGTCACCTCGGCACGGCGACGTGCTTCGGTGACGAGCCGCTCACCCCGGCCGAGCGCATCGCGTTTCTGAACGCGCTCGAGGGGGTCATCGAGCAGCGCATCGCGGACCGGCCCGAAGGCAGCTACACCGCACGGCTCTACTCCCGCGGTCCGACGCGCATCGCGCAGAAGGTCGGTGAGGAAGGGCTCGAGGTTGCGCTCGCCGCGGTCGCCGAATCCGACGACAAGCTCGTCGGCGAAGCCGCGGACCTGATCTTCCACCTGCTGCTGCTCCTGCGCAGCCGCGGCATCGGGCTCGAGCGCGTGGTGCGCGAGCTCGAATCGAGACACGCCGGCCGAACGTCCACCGCACGAACGAGCCCGCCGGCGGCCTGACGCGTTCGTGCACGCTCGCCTGCCTGCTTCGCGGTGTGACGCGCCGGAAATCCGGACGCGCCACGAGAATCAGCCTCCCAGCAGATCCTTCGCCCGCTGCTCGGCTTCGGCAGCCTCCTGATTGCGCCGGCGCGCGCGCAGCGACTCCGCGATCAGGTTCCAGGCGGCTGCCTGCGTCTGCGGATCGCCCGATGCGAGCGAGAGCGCGCGGCGTCCCATGGCATCGGCCTGTGCGTAGTTGCCCTCGGCCTGACGGATCCGCCCGAGCTCGATCCAGAGCAGCGGATTCGAAGGCTCGATGCGCAGCGCGCGCTCCACCGTCGCGGCCGCCGCTGCGTGATCTCCCGAGGAAGACTGAGTTCGCGCCTGCGACACCAGTGCCGCAGTGGCCGCGCTCAGCCGATACTGCTTCTGGGGCGCCGGCGGCCGCGCAGGAGGTGGCGGCGGAGTCGGTGCAGGAGGCTCCGGCTCAGGTTGGGGCACCGGCTGCCGCCGTTCGGGCTCGGGCACACGAGGCGCCGGAGAAGGCCCGGGCTCGTACGGCCCGGGTGTCTGACAGGCCGCGAGCACCGCGGTGCTCGCAAGAAGGATCAGAACGCGTCGCATCAGCGGATGATATCGCGCAGCCAGCGCCCCGCACGCTCCACGATGCCTTCGAGATCGCCGCGCCGGCAGCCCGGCTTCCAGGGCGGCTCCGAGCCCGGCGCTACGGCGATGGAGATCATTTCATCCGAGCAGCCCGGCTCGACGCGCAATCCCGTCGAGTATTCGATCCAGACTTCGGTGAGAGACTCCGGAAGCGGCGCCATCCACGGCGTGGTGTCGAGCCCGGCCATCACGCGGCTCCAGATCGCGAGCGCACCTGCGGAGCCCGTGAGTCCCGTCGGGCGGTTGTCGTCGTAGCCGACCCATACCACCGCGAGATGGCCGCCGGAGAATCCGGCGAACCAGCTGTCACGGAACTCGGACGAGGTGCCCGTCTTGCCGGCAACGACGAGACCCGGAGGCAGGATCGCCCGCGCCGCGCGTCCCGAGCCGCGCAGCATCACCTGCTCGAGCATCTGGTTCACCTGGTACACGTTCTCGGGCGCCGCGACGGGTCTTACCTCGAGCGGATAGGGGCGCACGATCTCGCCTTCGGCGCTCACCACCGCGCGTACCGCGCGCAGCGGCACCGAGAATCCGCCCGCCGCGAGACCCGAGTAGAGCTGCGCGACCTCGAGCGGCGTGAGCTCGAGAGCGCCGAGCAGCAATGCCGGAACCAGCTGGGGATTCGACTGCAGTCCGAAGCGCCGCAACGTCCGGGCGACTTCCCGCAGACCGATGTCCATGCCGAGCGAGACCGTGGCGAGGTTCATCGACTCGGCGAGCGCGCGCACGAGCGGCACGGGACCGTAGGTCTGACGCGTGATGTTCGAGGGCTTCCACACCTTGTTGCCCGGCAGCGGAATCTCGACGGGGGCATCCTCCACCACGCTCGCCGCCGTGTAACGGCCCGTCTCGATGGCTGAGAGATAGACGAAGGGCTTCACCAGTGAGCCGATCTGCCGGCGCGCATCGAGCGCACGGTTGAAACCGTCATAGCCAGCGCGACGCCCGCCGACGATCGCGATCACCTCGCCGCTCTGCGGAGCCGTGATGACGAGGGCACCTTCGAGCGAGCCTTCGGGCTGCTTGCGCGCACGGTCGAGGCGCGCGAGTTCGTTCTCCATCACGCGCTCCGCGTGCTCCTGGGCACGCGGATCGAAGCTCGTGAAGATGGTGAGCCCCGCCTCCGTGAGATCCTCCTCGCGGTAGTCGCGCCGGAGCGTCCTGCGCACGAAGTCGAGATACGCGGGGTAATAGCCGCCCGATGCCCGCGTCGTCAGGCCCAGCGGCCGGGCTGCGGCTGCCTTCGCCTCCGCTTCGGAGACCACGCCCTGCTCCGCCATGATCCTGAGGACCAGGTCCCGCCGTGCACGCGCGCGGTCGGGGTGGCGGCGCGGGTCATAGTACGAAGGGCCGCGTACGACCGCGACAAGAAGCGCGATCTCGTGAAGATCGAGCTCGGCGAGCGGTTTGCCGAAGTAGAACTGGCTCGCGAGACCGAAGCCGTGCACGGCGCGCCGGCCATCCTGGCCGAGGTAGATCTCGTTGATGTAGGCGTTCATGAGATCCGCCTTGTCGAAGCGGGCCTCGAGCGCCATCGCCATGATCGCCTCGCGGATCTTGCGTCCGAGCGTCTGACGCGGATCCAGGAAGTAGCTCTTGACGAGCTGCTGCGTCAGCGTGCTGCCGCCCTGCTCGATCCCTCCCGCGCGCAGGTTCACCCAGAGCGCACGCAGGATCGCCTTGGGATCGATGCCGAAATGCGTGTCGAACGTGCGGTCCTCGACCGCCTTCAGTGCTGCCGGAAGCAGCGGCGGCACGTCCTCGGGCGCGACGACGATCCGATCCTCGCCGTGAATCGGAAAGATGCTGCCGATGAGGAGCGGCTCGAGCCGCTCGAGGGGTACCTCCCTCCCCTGAGGATCGCGCAGGCTCTCGATGGCCGTCGGGCCGGAGACGATCGTGAGGATCCGCGCAGGGCGCGTCTCGTCCGCAAAGCGTGCCGGACGCAGCGCGACGTCGAATCGGTTGCCGCGGCGGCGGTAGGTTCCGGGCCTCTCGAGCTTCTCGACCGGCCGGTAGTGCAGGCGCTCGAGCTCCTTTTCGATCTCCTTCCGCGTGAGCGGAAGTCCGGCGTAGAGCTCGAGAGGCGCCGCGTAGACCTGCGCGGGCAGCGTCCAGCGCCGGCCCTCGAACTGGCGCGTCACGATGCGATCGAGATGGCCGACGTAGATCGCGCCCGCGATGACGGCGAGCGCGAGCAGCGCGAGAAGCGGCCGGACGAGATTTCCTATTTTCCAGCGAGAGCGAGCCATGATCCCTGCAACTCAAGCCATCGTTCCTGAACGGCCGCTGAACCGGCGCCCTGCGCCACGCGCCGGCACTGGAGATGCCCGGCCGTCTGCCGGCCGGCCGACGATCTCCTAGACGAAGAGCTCACCGGCCGGCTCGCGCAGGTTGTACCGCGAGCTCATCGCATGACCGTACGCTCCCGCGTTCGCGATGAGGAGCACGTCGCCCTCCACCGTCGGCGGCAGCAGCCGGTCGTGACCGATGATGTCCGCACTCTCGCAGATCGGACCCACGACGTTCACGAGCTCCGTCGCCGGCTCTTCGATGCGCGTGAGATTGACGATCTCGTGGTATGCACCATAGAGCGCCGGACGGATGAGCGAGTTCATTCCCGTCGCGATGCCCACGTAGCGGACGTCGCCCTTCGCCTTGATCTGCGTGACGCGCGCGAGCAGCACGCCCGCGGCGGCCACGAAGTAGCGGCCCGGCTCGATCCAGATCTCGAGCCCCGGGTTCGACTCGCGCACGGCCGCGAGCACCTCGTCGAGCCGGGCGAGATCGACGCCCGACTGATCGCTGCGCTCCGGCACGCCGATTCCGCCGCCGACGTCGATCACGCGCACGTCGCGGAAACGCTCCGTCAGCGCGGCGAGCGTCGACGCCGTGTACTGCCAGCTCGAGACATCGAAGACGCCGCTGCCCGAATGCGCATGCAGACCCACGATCTTCGTGCCGGCCGCGGCCGCGAGGCGCTCCAGCACGTCGAGCTCGGACAGCGGCACTCCGAACTTCGTGTGCGCGCCCGCCGTGCGCACGTGCTGGTGATGACCGCGGCCCATTCCCGTGTCGATGCGGACGAAGACCTCGCGCCCGGAGAACACCTCGGGCCAGGCCTCGAGCACGTACGTGTTGTCGATCGTGACGCGCACGCCCTGCGCGAGCGCCCACTCGTACTCGCTGCGGGGCGCGAAGTTCGGCGTGAACAGCACTCTCTGCCGCTCGATCTCCGGGAACACCTCGAGCACGCGCTCCACCTCGCCGCGGGAGACGCATTCGAAATCGACGCCTTCCTCGTGCAGCGTGTGCAGGAGCTCGGGATGCGGATTCGCCTTCATCGAGTACAGCACCCGGGCCACCGAACGGAGCCCGCGCAGCGCACGCGCCGCCGAGCGCACGGATTCGCGGTCGTAGACGTAGGCGGCATCCCGGTCCGCGAGCGCCGCGACGAGCTGCGCGCGCTTCTGGCGCCACCACGGCACCGGCCGCGTGCCCGCGGCTTCGGGACGCACGAAGATCTGCTCCCACGTCGGCCCGAGCACCCGGTCGCCCGGGACGGGGCGGATCAGGAGCTCGTGGAGCTGATCGACGAGCCGGTCGCCCTGGTCCTCGTCGACCACGAAGGTGAAGTTGAGGTCGTTCGCGGCCTGGCTCACCAGGTAGATCTTCTGCTCCGCGAAGAGCTCGAGGGCATCCCCGAGCTGATGCAGGATGGCGCGGATGTTGCGGCCGACGAGGCTGACGGAAGCGCAGGGTCCGATCACCTGCACGCGGCACAGGCGCGAGAGATCCGCGACCAGGTCGCTGAGCTGCTCCGCATCGAGCGTGTTCGCGGCAGGATCGAGCGAGACGGTGACGTTCGTCTCGGAAGTCGAGACGAGGTCGACCGACATGCCGTGATCCTTGAACACCTGGAACGCGTCCGCGAGGAAGCCGACCTGGTGCCACATGCCGGGGCTGTCCATCGCGACGAGCGTGATGCCCTTCTTGATGCAGATCGCCTTCACCTGGGCGAGCCCTTCGCCGCCCTCGGAGGTGATCACGGTGCCTTCGAGATCGGGCGTCTGCGTGGCGTAGACGTGCAGCGGAATGCGGTACTGCCTCACCGGCAGGATGCAGCGCGGATGCAGAACCTTCGCGCCGTTGCTCGCGATCTCCTGAGCCTCGTCGTAGTGCAGCGCGCGCAGCAGCCGCGCGGTGGGCGTCGAGCGCGGATTCGCGCTGAACATTCCGGGCACGTCCGTCCAGATCTCGAGTCGCTGTGCGCTGAGCTTCGCGGCGAGGTACGCGGCCGAAGTATCCGAGCCGCCGCGGCCGAGCAGCACCGTGTTGCCGTCCTCGTCGCTCGCGATGAAGCCCTGCGTCACGACCACGGGGGCGAGCGCGTCGAGGCGCGCGACGAGCTCGGCGTCCGGCGAGAAGACGCACGTCGCGGAGAGCACGCTCGCCTTCGCCGAGGCACCGCGCCTCTCCTCCGCCTTGAGCATCGCGCGCGCGTCAGCCCAGACGGCCTCGATTCCCTGCGACTGAAGATAGCGCGCGCCGATGTCCGTCGACATGAGCTCGCCGGTCGCCATCACGCGCGCCCGGAGCCGGTCGCTCACCTCCCCGATGAGCGCCACGCCGGCAGCGATCTGCGCGAGCTCGCTGAAATGCCGCTCGAGCGCGGGACCGACCGGAATGCCGAGATCCTCACACAGACGCCGATGACGTTCCCGGATGTCGGCGAGCACCGCTTCGTGCTCACCCTGAAGAGCCGCCGCAAGAAGCTTCTCGAGCCGATCCGTGACGCCGCTCAACGCGGAGTGCACGACCAGCACGCGCGCACCCATGGCGCGACGCGCCTTGACCACTGAGGCGATGTTTTTCCAGTTGGCGAGCGAGGAGACGCTGGTGCCGCCGAACTTGAGAACGATCCACGAGGAAGACGTGCGCGTCACGGGTAGACCCTCTGTCATGCGCATGCAAAGAGCTCCGACGTGCCGCTTTCGCGACGTCGGAGCCCGGATGTTTCGATCTGGTTGTCCCTGGGGGAGATTTGCGGGGCGGCCGCGGGTCTACAGGTCTTCTTCGTAGACGTCGCGCAGGTCCCGCTCGAGCTTGCGATCTGCCAGGACTTCCTCGAGCCGGCTCCACGCCGCTTTGCCGCGTTTGCCCTGCGTACGGACCCGTTTGTCGACACGGTCGAGGAGGCGCTCGTAGTCCGTGCCGTCCTCCACACCGCTGAGGAAATCGTCGTCGAGGTCGAAGCTCTCGGTGTCGCGTTCGGACATCGCCACAGCAGATTTTTCCGTTTGGATCAAATACTTGGCGCACGCATAGGGCGCGGCGAAGTCCGCGAACTATAGCGGATTCACGGCGCCGTTCAACTCCTTTTCAGGAGTCTCCGGGCGGCGAATCGAGCACCTCGATGGGGGCTCCCCGAGCAAGCCCCAGACCCGCCGACGCGCTGCCCTCGCTTCGTGCGACCTCGACGACCCCGAACGAGTTCACCAGGGCGAGGTACTCACCGGCTGCTGCATCGCCGTACGTCCGGCTCAACCCGAGGGATCTGCCCCCGATCCGGACCTGCGGGTGACGCAACGGTGCGATGAGCTCGACCTCGATGTTGCTGATCAGATTGCCGAAATGATCGATCGTGACGATGGCGCCGGTGACGCTCCCTGCCCGTACGGCAGGCTCCGGAATGGAAGAAGGCAGCAATGCCTCCACGGGCTCGCCGAGCTGATCCACGGTACGGCGGCCGGAGGCGATCTCCGCGGCAACCGGCGCGAAGATGTCCCTGCCGTGGAAGGTAGCGCTCGGCCGGTCGATGCCGAGATTCTTCAGAGCGGCGTCCTTCAGCCGCACCATGCCTTCGACCTCATGACGGCGGACGAGCCTGGCGAGAAGACCGTTGTCCGGTGCGAGGAAGACGTGCCCCCGCGCGCTCACGCAGACGATTCCCCGCGACGTACCCACACCTGGATCGACGACGGCGACGTGCACCGTGCCGGTCGGGAAGTAGGCGAAGGAGCGCTCGAGCCAGAAGCCGGCTTCGGCAGGCGTGAAGCGCTCGATCTCATGCGTCAGATCGACGATGCGGGCATCCGGGAAACGCTCGAGGATGCGTCCCTTCATCACGCCGACGAACGGATCCCGATGCCCGAAGTCGGTCGTGAGTGTGACGATGCCCGACGGCTTGAAGCTTCGCTCCCCTCGCATTCGATGCTCCGTACGACCGCAGTCCGGCACACGTTGACGGCGCGCCGACTGCACAATCCCAGGTGGCATGCCCGATGCTGCTGTCGCCGCGCGCCGACGCGGATTGGCAGCGTCCGCACCGCAGATTACGCTGACCGCCGCCGCAGTGGCAGGACCCGTAAGAATATGGAAAGACCTCGACACGGGTGGATGATCTCAGGCATCTGCGCACTGCTCATCGCCTGCGGTGGCGGAGGCGGCGGCAGTGGTGGCGGTACCAACCCACCGGGTTCCGGCGGCAACAATCCGCCGCCGACCGCCGGCACCTGCAACATCGAGAGCGAAAAGCAGTTCGTGCTGGACGTCGCGCGAAGCTGGTACCTGTTCCTCGATCTGCTCCCGACGAACGTCGACACCGCACAGTACCCCACCGCCGACGCACTGCTCGATGCGCTGACCGCCCAGGCGCGCCGCCAGTCCCGCGACCGGTACTTCAGCTATCTCACATCCATCACGGCCGAGGAGCAGTACTTCGAACAGGGAGAGTCGGTCGGCTTCGGCTTCAGTGTCACTGTCCCCACCTCGCAACTCCGGCTGTTCGTGACCGACGTCTATGCCGGATCCGGTGCGGCGGAGGCCGGATTCCAGCGAGGCGACGAGCTCCTCGCCGTCGGCGCCTCAGTGAACGACCTGCAGCCCGTTTCACAGCTCCTCGTGCAGCCGAACGGCTGGCAGGCCGCGATCGGACCGAGTCAGTCGGGCATCACCCGGGTGTTCCGCGTGCGCACACGCGATGGAGCGGTGATCGATCGTACGGCCACGAAGAGGCCCTTCTCTCTCGATCCCGTGCCGCGCACTGCGCTCATCGAGCGCGAGGGACTCACGCCCGTCGGCTACGTGAGTCTGCGCAGCTTCATCCAGCCGGCGAACGAGGCGCTCGTCGCCGCATTCGCATCGTTCCGTGCGCGGAACGTGAGCGACGTGATCATCGATCTGCGCTACAACGGCGGCGGGCTGCTCTCGACCGCGGATCTTCTCGTGAATCTCCTTTCCGGTGCGCGCAGAGACACCGACATCGAGTTCCAGATCCAGCACAACGCGCTCCATAAGGACAGAGACGAGGTCGTCTTCTTCAGTCCGCACCCTTCTGCGGTTCAGGCAGACCGCATCGTGTTCCTGGTGACCGATGCCAGCGCCTCGGCGAGTGAAATGGTGATCAACTCGCTCGCGCCATATGCCGATGTTGCCCTGGTCGGCGAGCGCACCTATGGCAAGCCCGTCGGTCAGTACGCCTTCGATCTCGAAGGCTGCGACACTCGCCTGCGTCTCGTGACGTTCAAGCTGACCAACCGCGACGGCTACGGGGACTACTACACCGGTCTGCCGCCCAACCCGCCCGATACGCGCTTCGCCGAGAGCTTCTGCAGCGCGGCCGACGATCTCATGAGCGATCCCGGCGATCCGGACGAGGCGATGACGGGGGAGGCGCTCTTCTGGCTCGCGAACGGCAGCTGCAGCGATGCCGTCAGCGGTATCGCGCGGGCGACACTGTCCGAGGAGCGGCCGGCGCCGGAGCCGTTCCTGCACCGGCCTGCTCCGCTCGAGGTGTACCTGCCGGGCGCGCTCTGATGAGCCGCTTCGGTCTCGCGACGATCGCGGCGCCGCACGGCATCGGCGCGCTCATATGACTTCGGGCGCGTCCTGCGCCGGACGCGCGGGCCGATATTCGGCGGAACGCGCCTGGTGCGCAGTCACTGCCACGGGCAGCGAGCCGGCGGCAGGAGCGACCTGCCGGACGTAGGTCGCGATGTCGAACGGCGCGACGATCACCATCGAAATCGCAAGCGACGCGAGCGCGGCAAGCATATTGCGTGTCATGCTGTAGGCTGTCGTGGTCATGGCGTGATCTCCCGGTAACCGGCATCACCGCGATCGATCCATTCCATGCGGCTGCCGGTGCGTGGGTGTCACTCTGATGCCGCGGCGCCCGACGAACAAACCGGAAATCTGAAGCGGCCTTAAGGAAAACTTTCGTGTCGTCCGCCTACGCCCGCCTGCCGCTCAACGCCCTGCGAGTGTTCGAGGCGGTCGCGACACGCCTGAGTTTCGCGGAAGCGGCGGAAGCCCTGCACGTCACGCCCGCAGCGGTGAGTCAGCAGATCAAGTCACTCGAGGACTATCTGCAGACGCCCCTCTTCCGGCGCACGGGACGCACGGTTCACCTGACACCCGAAGGCGCGCAGCTGCTGCCCGGCGTGAGGCGCGGGCTCGACGAGCTCCAGGAGGCTCTGCAGCGGCTCAGACGCGAACGCGAAGCCGGCGCGATCAACGTGAGCACGCTGGCGTCGTTCCTGCAGAAATGGCTGATGCCGCGCCTGTCGGACCTGCATGCACGCCACCCCGAGCTGGAGCTGCGGATCCATACCTCGACCGAGATGGTGGACTTCGCGCGCAGCGACTTTCACGCGGCGATCCGGCTCGGCACGGGCCGCTACCCGGGACTCCACGTCGAGAAGATTCTCGACGACTGGCTCGTCGTCATCGCTGCCCCGCGACTTCTGAAGAAGCACGGACCGCTGAGCGACGGCGCGAACCTCGCGGCCTTCCCGCTCCTGCACGGGACCGATCTCTCCTGGGATGACTGGGCGACGGGCGGTCCCCGGACGCGCAAGCCACCCCGCGGCACGTTCTTCGACGACTCCGTGAGTCTCCTTTCGGCCGTCGTGGAAGGTCTCGGTTACGCGATCCTCCGCTGGAGTCTCGTTGCGGATGAGCTGCGGGCCCGACGCATCGCGCTCGCGAGCGAACGCGTGGTGCCGTTTCCCTTCGCGTACTACTTCGTCTGCCCGGAACCCTACGCGCGACTGCCCAAGATAGCGGCGTTCCGCGAGTGGCTGCGCGAGAGCGCACGGCGCTTCACTCCTCCGCAGACTTCAGGTCAGCGCCGGCGCGACGCCAAGGCACCCGCCTGACGGCGCTCCGAAACGCCGCCACGCAGACGAAGCACTCCGCCGCCGGCTTTCGTTCAGCCGGGCGCCGCATCTGCGGCCGCGCCCCGGGAAAGTGCGGCGAGCACGTGCGCGAGCACCGTGTCGCTCGTGGTATCCGCCTCGATCACCGCGAGTCCTTCGTCCGCCTCGATCGGTTCCTGTCTGCCGAGCTGCCAGTCGAGCACGGCGACATCGGCTTCCGATGGATCGTTTCCTTCGCGCATGCGGCTCTCGATGCGCTCGCGCAGAACACGATCGGGGGCCGTACAGCGCACGACGAAGAGTGGAACCTGCAGAGCATGAGCGAGCTCTCGGAACAGCATGCGGTCTTCGCGACGCAGGAACGTGGCATCCACGATCGTACTGATCCCTCCGCCCAGAACGTCGCGCGCCCGCTCGGCGAGCCGTGCGTAGACCTGCGCCGTCGCTGCGCGCGTGTAGCGTCCGGCGCCTGGTTCAGATGGGCCACGGTTTTGCGCTGCGGCCTCGCGGCCCCGGCGGCGCTCGACGTCGGAACGCAGATGAACCGCGCGCAGGCGCGGTGCGAGCCGTCGCGCGAGCCAGGTCTTTCCCGATCCGGAAAGACCGGAGGTGAGAACCAGCATGGGCCGCGCGGGCGCGAGCAGCTCGCGCGCGCAGCGCACGTACGCTTCGACGCGTGTGAGGAGCTCGCTCCGCTTCGTGCCGTCTTCGGTACCGCGCGCACTCAGGGCGCTCACCTTCGCACGCACGAGCGCGCGGTGCGCGCCGTACGGCGCAAGGAGTAGACATGCCTGGTGATCGCCGGAGCGTTCCAGGTAGCCGTCGAGCAGCGCATGGGCGTGCCCGGGATGCGATTCCGCGAGCAGGTCCGAGAACAGAAACGACAGCTCGTCCGCCACGTCGATCCAGCGCAGCGCGGGATCGAACTCCAGGCAATCGAATGCGACGAGCCGTCCCTCGAGCCGCACGACGTTGCGGGTGTGCAGATCCCCGTGACACTCACGCACGCGTCCCGCGACGAGCCGCTCCTGCATGAGCGCGGCGCGCTTCTCGAGCGCTTCCGTCAGAGGTGCGCGCAGTTCGAAGAGCCGCGCCGCTGCCTTCGTATCACGGCATGCGTCGAGGCATTCCTCGAGATTGGCGAGGATCGTGTCGCGGATCCTGCGAGGTGTACCGAAGCCGTCGTCCGGCTTCGCCACGGGAAGCTTGGCGTGAATGTCCGCAAGCTCCGCGCCGAACTCGCGGAGCTCGGCCGGCTCGATGCTCCCCGCAGCGAGCAACCGGTCGAGCTCCTGCGAGGAATCGAATTGCCGCATGCACACCGCGGAATCGATGCGCTCGCCCTCGCCTCCCATGCGAACCTCACCGTCCGCCGTGCGCGTGACCGGCACGACGGAGATGTAGAGCCCTGGTGCGAAACGGCGATTGAGCCGCAGCTCCTCGTCGCAGAAGCGGGCACGGAGCTCCGGCGTGCTGAAATCGAGAAACGGGAAACGGACGGGCTTCTTGAGCTTGTAGGCGAGCTCACCGGTCATCAGGACCCACGACACGTGGGTCTCGACGACCTCGATGCGCGTGACCGGATGTGCGTAGGCGCGCGGTGAGAGGAGTCCCTGGAGCGGCGGCGGAAGAGTCGCATTCATTCCTCGAGCGCGGCGCACGTATCAGCGCAGCGCACGGCCCTTTTCGACTTCGGCGGTGTACAGGAACCAGTCCACGCAGCCGTAGCATTCCTCCTCGTTCGGCTCCGCGCTGACTGGTGCGCACGGCCGTCGCGCAGGGAACTCGACGTCAGGCTCCGGAGGCGATTCAGGCAGGGATCGCCGCTTCGCACGCAGCGCGCGTCCCGCCACGGCATCCTGTTCCTCTGGAGAATTGCGCGCTCTCCGCGGATGACCTGTCTGGCTCGAGCTCACGATACGCACCTCCAGCGCTCACCGCGGCCCATCGGCCGCGTCCCTGAAAATCCTTCGCAGGCTGTGAGCGCAATTGTCCTCCATTGACGCTGCGCAATCGAGTCCGCAGTTCCCCTCATCGGGTCCGCAATTCCACTGATATCGCAGAGGCACAGCATGCCTGCAGCGCACAGGCACCTGACACGGTGCGTGCGTCCGCTGCGGAAGGATCCGGCGTGGACTATGGCCGGAGGAGCTGCGTGAGCTCTGCAGCCGTCGCGGGTCGACCGAAGAAGTAGCCCTGCACCTCGTCGCAGGCGCAATCCAGGAGGAAGCGGCGCTGCTCCTCCGTTTCGACACCTTCCGCGACCACCCGCAGTCCGAGGTTGTGCCCCAGAGCGACGATCGCACGCACGATCGTCGCATCGTCGGGATCGCCCGGGACGTCCTGAACGAAGGAACGGTCGATCTTCAGCCGATCCACCGGGAAGCGCTTCAGGTAGCTCAGGCTCGAGTAGCCCGTACCGAAGTCGTCCACTGCGATCCGCACGCCGAGCTGCTTGAGCTCATCCATGGTGGCGAGGAGCTGAGGCGCATCGAGCATGACGAGGTTCTCGGTCAGCTCGAGCTCGAGAAGGCGCCCGTCGAAACCGCTGCTCTGCAGCGCATCGACGACCGTGCGCACGAGGTTGTCCTGCCTGAACTGGCGGGGCGAGACGTTCACCGAGATCGTCATCGGCGGGAGCCCCGCATCGAGCCATGCCTTGCCCTGGCGGCAGGCCTCGTGGAGCACCCACCGGCCGATGGGCACGATGAGTCCGGTCTCTTCGGCGAGCGGAATGAAGCGCTGCGGCTCGACGGGCCCATGATCCGGGAGGTTCCAGCGGATCAGTGCCTCCGCGCCGACGATGCGTCCGGTGCGCAGCTCGACGCAGGGCTGGAAGTGGAGCACGAACTGCCGCCGCTCGAGCGCCCGGCGCAGCTTCGAGTCGAGTTCGAGCCGCTCGCTCATCATGGCGTTCAGCTCATCCGTGAAGAACTGGGCGTTGCTGCGGCCGCTGTCCTTCGCACGGTACATCGCGGCGTCCGCGTGCCGCAGCAGCGTCGGCGCGTCCGCGCCGTCCTCGGGATAGATCGCGACGCCGATGCTGCTCGTCACATGGATCTCACCCCATTCGGTGATCCACGGCTGTGCGATCGCCGCCGAGACGCGCTCGATGACGCCCCGGACCGCTTCGGGGCCCGCCTGAGCGTTGAGGATCAGGACGAACTCGTCGCCCCCGAGCCGCGCGACGGTGTCGAACTCGCGCACGCAGGCGCGCAGCCGGCTGGCGACTTCCTTCAGCAGCTCGTCACCCACCTGGTGGCCGAGGCTGTCGTTCACCAGCTTGAAGCGGTCGAGATCGACGAACGCGACCGCGAGCCGCGTTCCCTGGCTCGCGGCGACGGCGATCGCGCGCTCGAGGCGCTCCTGCAGCAGCGACCGGTTCGCGAGCCCCGTCAGCATGTCGAAGTTGGCCTGCTGCTCGATGCGCGCCTGGTAGAGCTTGCGCTCGGTGATGTCCTCGACCGTGCCTTCGTAGTAGAGAACCTCGCCCGCATCGTCGAACACGGCGCGGGCGTTCTCCGAGATCCAGATGATCTCGCCGTTCTTGCGGTAGACCTGCGACTCGAAGCCCGTGATCGAGCCGTGCATCTTCACGAGCCGCATGAACTCCTCGCGCCGCGTCGGATCGACGTAGAGCTGGCGACGGATGTCGCGCAGCGTGGCGATGAGCTCCTCGGGCGAATCGAAACCGTAGATCTGTGCGAGCGCGGGATTGGCCTCGAGGTATCGTCCGTCGGCGGTCGTGCGGAAGATCCCTTCGATGGCGTTGTCGAAGAGGCTCCGGTACCGCCGTTCCGCCTCCTTGCGCGCGGTGATGTCCTGGATCAGACCCTCGATCGCCCGGACCGTCCCGTCGCGATCGAAGACGCCGATACCTCTCTCCCACACCCACCGGGACTGCCCGTCGGCACGGACGATGCGGTATTCGATCTCGAATCTCCGCCGCTCGGCGATCGCCTGCTCGGTTGCTTCGCGTACCCGGCGCCGGTCGTCGGGATGGATGATCTGCTGGAAGGAAACCCGCCCATTGAAGAGGAGGTCGGAAGGTGCGTATCCGGTCAGCCGCGTGCAGCCGTCGCTGACGAACTCCATGGTCCACTCATGGTCGTTCCGGCAGCGGTAGACCATGCCATCGATGTTGCCGAGAAGCGTGGCAAGCCAGTGCGGTTCCGGATCGCCAGATGGATTCCGCGGACCGATCGTCCGGAGGGTGTTCGTCGCACTGGTAGTCATGAGCCGTTCACGCCGGGGCGCGTGAACTCTAGCAGGCGCGTGCGATCGCACTGCCACGCGAATCACAGAACCGTGCGCGCGTTGGCAGTTCAGCGAGGACGTTGTGGATGCGGACGTGAGACGGAAAGCGCTCGTCGCCCGATTTCGGTGCAACGTCCGCTCGTCCTGCACCCTTGTGATACAACGGGTTGCAGGCGGAACGCTCCGCGCTGAAGGAGCTTTCGAGAACTCGAAGCCGGGAGATCAGGCGGCTTCACGCCGCAACGGCGATTCCTCGAGAGCGGCGTTGAGGACGTCCTCGATGCGCTCGGCCCACACGAACTCGAGACTCCGACGTGCGCTTTCCGGGATGTCCTCGAAGTCGCGCCGGTTGCGCGCCGGGAGGATCACCCGGCGAAGTCCCGCGCGCGCCGCAGCCACGGTCTTCTCCTTGATACCGCCGACCGGAAGCACCAGTCCGCGCAGACTGATCTCGCCGGTCATCGCCACGTCGCTGCGCACCGTTCGACCGGAGAGGAGTGAGGCCAGCGAAACGAACATGGCGACACCGGCGCTCGGACCGTCCTTCGGGATGGCGCCGGCCGGAACGTGCACGTGGAGATCCGACTTCTCGAACACGGAAGGGTCGATGCCGAGTCGCTCGGCCTGCCCCTTCACGAGGGTCAATGCCGCCTGAGCGCTCTCCTTCATGACGTCGCCGAGATGCCCGGTCAGGATCAGCTTGCCGCTGCCCGGGACGCGGCTCGATTCGATGAACAGGATGTCCCCGCCCACCGGCGTCCAGGCGAGCCCGGTCGCGACGCCCGGAACGCTCGTCCGCATCGCGACCTCGTTCTCGAAGCGCGGTGCGCCCAGGATACGCGGCAGGTCATCCGGCGTGACGGTCACGGAGGTCTCCCGGCCCTCCGCGATGGCGACGGCGACCCAGCGCAGAACGGCGCCGATCTGGCGCTCGAGGTTGCGCACACCGGCCTCGCGGGTGTAGTCGGTGATGATCCTGCGGATCACGTCCTCGCCGAGCGTGACGTGCTCGGGCCGCAGACCGTTCTGCGCGAGCTGGCGCTTCACGAGATAGCGCAGCGCGATCTGCAGCTTCTCCTCTTCCGTGTATCCCGTGAGCTCGATGATCTCCATCCGGTCGCGCAGCGGCGCCGGGATCGCATCGAGCACGTTCGCCGTGCAGATGAAGAGCACGCGGCTGAGATCGAAAGGCACGCCGAGGTAGTTGTCCCGGAACGTGTTGTTCTGCTCCGGATCGAGCACTTCGAGCAGCGCGGAAGCCGGATCGCCCTGGATGCTCGCCGAAAGCTTGTCCACTTCGTCGAGCATCAGGACGGGATTCCGGGTTCCCGCCTTGCGGATCGCCTGCACGATGTTGCCGGGCAGCGCACCGATGTAGGTGCGCCGGTGACCGCGGATCTCCGCCTCGTCGTGCACGCCGCCGAGGCTCACGCGCGCGAACTTGAGTCCGAGGGCACGGGCGATGCTCTGCCCGAGAGAGGTCTTGCCGACGCCCGGCGGACCCACGAAGCACAGGATGGGGCTGCGGCCTTCGGGATTGAGCTTGCGGACCGCGAGGAACTCCAGGATCCGGCGCTTGATCTTCTCGAGCCCGTAGTGGTCCTCGTCGAGAATGCGGCGTGCCTTCTCGATGTCGTGGTCCTCCGCATCGAGCTTCGACCAGGGCATCGCGAGCAGCCAGTCGATGTACGTACGGGCCATCGAGTACTCGGCGCTCGCCTCGGGCATGCGCTCGAGGCGCGAGATCTCGCGCCGCACGTGCTCCTCGACCTCGGGCGGCATGCCGGCCTTCTCGACCGCCGCCCGCAGCTCCTCGATTTCCGCGGAGCTGCCCTCGTCCTCGCCGAGCTCGCGCCGGATCTGACGGAGCTGCTCGCGCAGAATGGCTTCCTTCTGCCGCTCGTCGAGCGCCTCGCGCGTCTTCTCGCCGATCTCCTTCGAGATGCGCAGCACCTCGATGCGCTGTGTGAGCAGGAGCAGCACGCGGTCGAGCCGCTCCTTGACGTCCACCGTCGCGAGGATCTGCTGCTTGTCCGCGGGCTTGAGGTCCATGAAGCTCGCCACGACGTCCGCGAGCGCCGAGGGCGAATCGATGCCCTGGATCGCGTTGGCGAGCTCACCGGGCGCCTGCGGCAGCAGCGAGACCGCCTCCAGCGCCCGCTCGCGGAGCTGCACCGCGCGTGCCTCGATCTCCGGTCCGAGCTTCTCGGGCTCGCGCAGGAGCTCGATGCGCGCGACCAGGAACGGCTCCTCGCTCACGTAGTCGAGCACACGGAAACGCTGCTCGCCCTGGCAGATGAGATGATGCGTGCCGTCCTGCGCCGTGACGAAGCGTACGACGTTGGCGAGCGTGCCGACGGTGTGCAGATCCTTCGGGCCGGGATCGTCCTGCTGCGGGTCGAGCTGAAGAAGAAATCCGACCTTGCGGCGCGAGCGCACGGCTTCCTGCGCTCCCGCGACCGTGCGGCGGCGGGCGACCGTGACGGGAAGCACGACGCCCGGGAAGAGCACCACGTTGCGTACGGGAAGGATGATCAGCACGTCCTCGGGCAGGGTCGTGCTGCTGGTCGTGGTCTGCTCTTCGCTGCTCATCACTTCACCCCTCGATCAGGCGCAGCTCGAGACATCCGTTCGCGAGCCTGCGCTCGGCCAGCACATACCGCCCCGGCGGCAGATCGATGGTGCGCTCGAAGCGGCCGTAGGGCAGCTCCAGACGAACCACGCGGGCGCCCTCGAGGGCGGTGAGCGGCGGCGTGCGCTCGGCGCGGATGCTGAGGCCCGTCGGCGTCACGCTGAGCTCGACGGACTCGGGGTCCACGCCGGGCAGCGCCACCACTACCCAGATCTCGCCGTCGCGCGCGAGCACGTCGGCGGGTGGTTCCCACACGGGCAGGCGGGCGGGAACGCCCAGCAGGCTGAAGAACCGCCGGTGCAGCTGCTCGGCCTCTTCGAGGACCGCGCACGCCTCCGCCCACATCCACGTCTTCCTGGTCGACGAGCTCATCTGGATGCGACTCCCGGAAAATCAAGACTCGACCGCATCCCGCCGCGGCGCGCGGGGCGTGTCTGCACAATGTGTTCCCGTCCCGACGTTTTCAATGTTCGCGACGGCGCTTCTCGAGCCAGGCCTGCAGGCCGTCGAAGGGCTCGATGAACTTGCGCACGCCCTCCTTTTCGAGCTGAGCCGCCACGTCCTCGAGATCGATGCCGAGATGCTCGAGCGCCTCGCGAACGTCCGAAGCTTCCGCCAGTCCCTGCTCCAGCCGCAGCTCCGGGCGGCCGAGCCGCTTGTAGGCCTCGAAGGTCTCCGGCGGCACGGTGCTCACGGTGTCGAAGGCGATCAGCTCCTCGACGTACTTGATCGGGCTGTACGCCGGATCCTTCGTCGAGGTGGACGCCCACAGGAGCCGCTGCGTCCGGGCACCGGCCTCCTGCAGCCGCTGCCAGCGCCCGGAGGCGATGACCTCGCAGTAGATCTCGTACGCACGGCTTGCGCAGGCGACCGCGCTCTTGCCGCGCAGCGCGCGCGCCGCGCTCTGCCCCGCGCGCGCGAGCTCGTCGAGACGCCGGTCGACGAGCGTATCGATGCGGCTGAGGAAAAAGCTCGCCACCGATGCCGGGCGATCGATCCGCTCGCCGCGCGCGAGTCGATCCTCGAGTCCGGCGCAGTACGCATCCGCGACCTCGCGATAGCGCTCCGGCGAGAACAGCAGCGTCACGTTGACGTTGATGCCCTCCGAGATCGCGCTGCGGATCGCTTCGAGTCCCGCAATCGTCCCGGGAATCTTGATCATCACGTTCTCGCGTCCGAGCGCACGCCAGAGGCGCCTCGCTTCCGCGATCGTGCCCACCGTATCGTGCGCGAGGTGCGGCGAGACCTCGATGCTGACGTAACCGTCGCGCCCGCCGGTTTCCTCGTAGACGGGACGGAACAGATCCGCCGCGCGCCCGACGTCCTCGAGCGCGAGCGCCTCGTACACGCCGAGCGCGTCGAGGCCGGTGCCGAGCAGCGCCGTCAGCGCATCCGCGTACTCGGGACGCCGCGTGATCGCCGCCGCGAGAATCGCCGGATTGGAGGTCTGGCCGCGCAGACCGTCCTCGCGGATCATGAGCTCGAGCGAACCGTCCTCCAGCATCGCGCGGTGCAGATCGTCGAGCCATACGCTCTGACCCAGCGCGCGCAGCTCGAGCAGCGGATTGGTAGCCACGGATACCTCCACCTCCAGTTTCGACCGTCTCAGCTTCGTGCCTGCCGACCCCGCGCGTCGATCGTCTCGTCGCGCTCGTGATTCCAGACCCACTCCCGCACTTCGGGCATGTCCTCGCCGTAGCGGGTCACGTGCTCGCGGTGCTCGACGAGCTTGTCGCGCATGAGCTGACGCAGGTGCGCCGCGCGGTACCCGAGCTTCGGCACGCGATCGATGACGTCCATCACCAGATGGAAGCGGTCGAGGTCGTTGAGCACCACCATGTCGAACGGCGTCGTAGTCGTGCCGCGCTCCTTGTAGCCGCGCACGTGCAGATTGTGGTGATTGGTGCGGCGGTACGTGAGCCGATGGATCAGCCACGGATAGCCGTGGAAGGCGAAGATGATCGGCTTGTCCGTGGTGAAGAGTGTGTCGAACTCGCGATCCGACAGCCCGCACGGGTGTTCCTCGGGCGGCTGCAGCGTCATGAGATCCACCACGTTGACCACGCGGATCTTCAGCTCCGGCACGTGACGGTTGAGCAGATCGACCGCCGCGAGTGTCTCGATCGTCGGCACGTCTCCGGCGCACGCCATGACCACGTCGGGCTCACCGCCGGCGTCGTTGCTCGCCCACTCGAAGATGCCGATACCGGCCTCGCAGTGACGGATGGCGGCTTCCATGTCGAGCCACTGGGGCTGCGGCTGCTTGCCCGCCACGATCACATTGACCAGGTCGTGGCTGCGCAGACACTTCTCGGCGACGCAGAGCAGCGTGTTCGCATCGGGCGCGAGGTAGACGCGCACGAGCGAGCCCTTGTTCACCACGAGATCGAGGAAGCCCGGGTCCTGGTGCGAGAAACCGTTGTGATCCTGACGCCAGACGTGCGAGGTGAGCAGGATGTTGAGCGAGGGAATCGGCCGGCGCCACGGGATGTCACGGCACGAACGCAGCCACTTCGCATGCTGGTTGAACATGGAATCCACGATGTGGATGAAGGCCTCATAGCACGAGAAGAAGCCGTGCCGCCCCGTGAGGAGATAGCCTTCGAGCCAGCCCTGGCAGGTGGTCTCGGAGAGGATCTCCATCACGCGGCCGTCGGGCCTGAGCAGATCCTCTCCGGGGAGCGTCTCGGCAACCCAGGTGCGGCCGGTCGCCTCGAACACCGCGTCGAGCCGATTGGATGCCGTTTCATCGGGCCCCACGATGCGGAAGTTGCGCGAGGCCTCGTTGAGCTTCATCACGTCGCGCAGGTACTTCCCGAGCACGCGCGTCGCCTCACCGAGGCGCGCGCCGGGACGATCCACTTCGACGGCGTACTTCCGCGGATCCGGCAGCCGCAGGTCGCGCATCAGCAGGCCGCCGTTCGCGTAGGGCGTCGATCCCATGCGCTTCGTGCCCTGCGGGACCGTCGCGAGCAGCTCCGGACGCGGAGCACCGTTCTCGTCGAAGAGCTCCTCGGGCCGGTAGCTCTTCATCCAGCTCTCGAGCTGGCGCAGGTGCTCGGGATTCTTCGCGAGCCCCGCGAGCGGCACCTGATGCGAGCGCCAGTGCCCTTCGACCTTCGCTCCGTCCACCTCCTTCGGTCCGGTCCAGCCCTTGGGGCTCACGAGCACGAGTGCCGGCCATCGCGGGCGCGTCCGCACGCCTCGCGTGCGTGCCGCGCGCTGGATCTCCGCGATCTCGTCGAGAATCGTGTCGAGCGTCGCGGCCATCTTCTGGTGCATTTCCGCGGGCTCCTCGCCCTCGACGAAGTACGGGCGATAGCCGTAGCCCGTAAGAAGGCTCTCGAGCTCGTCGCGCGGAATGCGCGCGAGGATCGTGGGGTTGGCGATCTTGTATCCGTTCAGGTGCAGGATCGGCAGCACTGCGCCGTCCCGCGCGGGATCGAGGAACTTGTTCGAGTGCCAGGACGCGGCGAGCGGCCCGGTCTCGGCCTCGCCGTCGCCGATGACGCAGGCCACCAGCAGATCGGGATTGTCGAAGGCCGCACCGAACGCGTGCGCGAGCGAGTAGCCGAGCTCACCGCCTTCGTGGATGGACCCCGGGAGCTCCGGTGCGCAATGGCTCGGAATTCCGCCCGGGAAGGAGAACTGGCGGAACAGGCGGGCCATTCCTTCCGCGTCGCGCGGCACTTCGGGGTAGTGCTCGCTGTAGCTGCCCTCGAGCCAGACGTTCGCCGCGAGCGCCGGCCCGCCGTGACCGGGACCGATGACGAGCAGCACGTCCTGATCGCGCTCGCGGATGATCCGGTTGAGATGTGCGTAGATGAAATTGAGGCCGGGCGTGGTGCCCCAGTGCCCGAGAAGGCGCGGCTTGACGTGCTCCAGCGTGAGCGGCTCGCGCAGCAGAGGGTTCGCGAGCAGATAGATCTGCCCGACGGAGAGATAGTTCGCCGCACGCCAGTACGCGTCGATGCGCTCGAGCTCCTCGGGGGTGAGGGCGCCGGCATCCGTCTCCCTGGTTACCTTCACTTGCATGGCGGCTCTCGCAGGAATTCCGTCAGTCGACGAGAAGAGAATACGGTGCTCCCGGGTGGCGCATAAAACGTTCCCGCGGCGTGCACACGGCGCGAGCACGGGCACCTAGCATCTCACGCGCCTACAATCGAACGCGTCCGCGGAAATACTGAGGACGGGACGCGCGTGATCATCCTGACCGTCAACGCAGGCAGCACATCGGTGAAACTGGCCCTGTTCGTGGCCGACGCAGGGCGGGCTCCGAAGCTTCTCGCGCGCGCGAGCCACTCCGGCACCGATCTCGATGCGCACGCGCTGCTGGGGGGCTTTCTCGCTGCGCACGCCCGCTCCCCCGATGCCGTCGCACACCGCGTGGTGCACGGCGGCGCGCAGTTCACGCGACCGACCGTGATCGGTCCCGACGTCGAGGCGCGCATCGCCGCGCTGTCAGAGCTCGCGCCTCTGCACAACCCGGCTGCGCTGCGCTGGATCGCGGCGGCGCGCGGGATCTGCCCGCAGGCCCTGCACGTCGCGGTCTTCGACACGGCGTTCTTCGCCGACATGCCGCGCGTGGCTGCCGAGTACGCAATCCCGCCGGATCTCGCGCGCGAGCACGGGGTGCGCCGCTACGGATTCCACGGCATCGCGCACGAAGCGATGTGGCGCCGCTGGTGCGAGCTGCGGCCCGATCTCGAGCGCGGCGGGCGCCTGATCACCCTGCATCTGGGCGGCGGCTGCTCCATGGCGGCCATCGACCGCGGGCACCCGCTCGACACCTCGATGGGCTTCTCTCCGCTCGAGGGGCTCGTCATGGCGACGCGCTGCGGAGACATTGACCCCTCCGTCGTCCCCTTTCTCGCGCGGCATCTGTCCGTCTCCGCCGAGGGCGTGCTCGAGCTCCTCAACAAGCGTTCCGGCCTCCTGGGCGTTTCGGGTCGCACGTCGAGCGCAGGCGAGCTCCTCGCCGATGCGGATCCGCAGGCGCAGCTCGCCGTCGAGCAGTACTGCTACCGGGCGCGCAAATACGTGGGCGCGTATCTCGCGGTGCTGGGCGGAGCCCACGGTATCGTCTTCGGCGGCGGTGTGGGCGAGCATGTGCCCGAAGTCCGGGAGCGGATCCTGCAGGACCTCGAGTGGGCCGGAATCGTGCTCGATCGCGACGCGAACCGGCGCTCACGCAGCGGAGAGGCACGCCTCTCCGCTCCGGAAAGCCGCGTCGACGTGTTCGTGGTGGAGACCGCCGAGGAGCCCGCCCTCGCCCGTGCCGCCCTTACGCTCGCCGCGGTGCAGTCCTAGCTGCGCGCGGCGGACGCCTCCAGACGCGCGATGCGCGCGAGCGGCGGCGGGTGCGAGTCGTAGAACGCGGAGTGAAGCCGGTCGGGCGTCAGCGTCGACGCGTTGTCTCGATAGAGCTTCACGAGCGCGCTCGCGAGCTGACGTGCATCGGCGTGCCGGGCCGCGAACTCGTCCGCCGCGAACTCGTCTCTCCGTGACCACCAGGCCGCGATCGGTGTCGTGAAGTACGTGAACACCGGCGCGACCAGCAGGAAGAGCAGCAGCGCCGTGTGCGTCGACGGCACGTGGACGCCGAGCGCCGCGTAGAACCACGGCTGCTCCGCGAGCCAGGCGAGCAGCGCGAGGCCGGCGAGCGACGCGGCCGCCGACAGCACGAGCCTGCGCGCGATGTGCCTCAGGCGGAAATGACCGAGCTCGTGAGCCAGAACCGCCTCGACCTCCGCGGTCTCGAGCCGCTCGAGCAGCGTGTCGAAGAGGACGATGCGCTTGTTGCGGCCGAATCCGGCGAAATAGGCGTTGCCGTGCGTGGAGCGCCGCGAGCCGTTCATGACGAAGACACCCTGCGGGGTGAATCCGCAGCGGGCGACGAGCGCTTCGACGCGCTTCTTCAGCTCCTCATCCGTGAGCGGCTCGAAGCGATTGAAGAGCGGTGCGATGAAACGCGGCCACGCCCATGTGAGCGCGAGCGTGAAGGCGAGCCACACGCCCCACACGGCGAGCCACCACCAGGCGCCGGCATGCTCCATCAGCGCCAGCACCGCGAGCAGCAGCGGGACACCGATGACGAGCGCGAGCACCAGACCACGGACGAGGTCGGCAATGAACAGGCCGGGCGTCATGCGATTGAACCCGAAGCGCGCCTCGATGCCGAAGGTGCGCCAGATCGAGAACGGCAGCTCGATCACGGAGATGAACAGCAGAACGCAGAGGATCACCAGCACCCCGTGCCAGGGTGTGCCGAGATCGAGGCGCCCCACCGTCGAATCGACCCATGAGATGCCCCCGCCCAGCGTGAAGGCCAGCAGCACCGCGGCATCGACGACGACCTCACAGAGCCGCAGCCGCGTGCGCGCCGCGGTGTAGTCCGCAGCCTTGCGGTGCTGCTCCAGACCCACGCGCTCCGAGAAGGGAGCCGGCACGTGATCGCGATGCGCGCGCACCGCCGCGATCTGACGCGAGGCAAGCCAGATCCGCACGGCAGTACGAGCCGCGAGTACCAGCAGGAACAGCAGAGTCAGCCAGTGCATGGGTCGACCGGATCTTACGCGGGAAGCACGGACGCGGCATCCGCGAGAAGCTTCTGCAGCATCTCGGGATCGACGGGTTTGGTCAGGTGTCGATCGAATCCCGCCTGGCGCGCGCGTTCCTTGTCTTCCTCCTGACCCCACCCCGTGACCGCGACCAGCACGAGCGCATCGCCTCCCGGCCCCTTGCGCAGACGCCGCGCAGTCTCGTAGCCGTCGAGCTCCGGCATGCCGATATCGAGGAGCACGAGCTCCGGATGGAACTCGTCCGCCACCTCGAGCGCCTCGCGGCCACTGAACGCGGTCCGCACGCTGCAGCCGCAGAGCTCGAGCAGCGCCGCGAGACTCACGGCGGCATCACGATTGTCGTCGACCACGAGCACGCGGCGCGCAGCGCTGCCGTTCGGCGTTTCGGCGGAAGTCGCCACCGGCCCCAGTCTGGCGTCCTGCGTCGAGAGAATGGGCAACCTCACGGTGAACTCGCTCCCCTTGCCGCTCCCCTCGCTGTACACCGAGATGCTTCCGCCGTGGAGCTCCACCATCTGCTTCGCGAGCGCGAGCCCGATGCCGAGCCCGCTCGTGTTGAGCGAGTCGCCCGGCTGGAAGCGGGCGAAGAGCTCGAACACCCGCTGCTGCATCTGCGGCGGAATGCCGATGCCCGTGTCGCGTACCGACACGACGGCTTCCTGCCCCCTGCGCTCGGCACGCAGCTCGATCTCACCGCCGTTCGGCGTGTATTTCGCCGCGTTGTTGAGCAGATTCTGGAACACCTGCGACAGGCGTGTTGGATCGCCCTCGACGAACAGTGCGTCGGATGGAAGGCTCACCGTGAGCCGATGCTCCGCCGCCTCGATCGTCGGCCGCACGGCCTCCAGCGCGTCGGTCAGCACGGCGGCGAGACTCACCTTCTCGTGACGAAGCGTCACCTGCCCGAGCGTGATGCGCGAGACGTCGAGCAGATCGTCGACGAGCCGCACCATGTGCTGCACCTGCCGCTCGATGATCTCGCGGGCGGCCGCGACGCGCGGCTCGGCGGGTCCGAGCAGCTTCAGGATCTGCACCGCATTGCGGATCGGTGCCAGGGGGTTTCTGAGCTCGTGAGCGAGTGTCGCCAGGAACTCGTCCTTGCGCCGGTCGGCCATCCGCAGCGATTCCTGCGCCTTGACCAGCGCGTCGATGTTCGTCGACGTACCGTACCAGCGCGTGACGGTGCCCTCCTCGTTGCGCTCGGGCACTGCGCGAGTCACGAACCAGGCACGCGCCCCGTTCGCGAGCTGCAGACGGTGATGGATCTCCCACGGCTTGCCGCTCCTCAGAGCTTCCTGCCAGGACCGGCGCGTGGCCTCGCGGTCCTCCGGATCCACCGCGCCGATGAGATCCCAGCGGCCGTCGCCGAGCTGCTCGGCACCGCGCAGCTCCGAGATCCGGTGATTGCAGTACCGCACGGCACCGTGCGCCGATGCGATCCAGACCACCTGAGGCATCGCATCGGCGAGGTGGCGGAAGCGCGCCTCGCTCGCGCGCAGTGCTTCTTCGGATCGCTTGCGTTCGGTGATGTCGCGGAAGAAGGCCGTGATCCCGTCAGCCGTCGGATGCAGGTGCACCTCCGCCCACTTGCCGGTCGAAGGCGAAACTGCTTCGTAACGGACCGGCACCGACTCGGCGGCGGCCTGCCTGTGGTTCCGTTCGACATCCGTGCCGACGGTCGCCGGAAAGACCTCCCACATCGTGCGGCCGATCACGTCCGCACGCCTGAGGCCGAAGAAGCGCTCCGCCTGCGGATTGAACTCCGTGAAACGCCACTCGCGGTCGACGGAATAGACGCAGTCCGTGATACCACCGAGAACGGCCTGCGTCCTCTGGTGCGCTTCCCGCGCGGCGATCTCGGCCGCGCGCCGGTCTTCGGACTCCCGCCGGAGGCGCTCCGTCTGCGACTCGAGCACCGCAGCGTAGTGCTCGGCGCGCGCGCGACGCCAACGCGCCGAGAGGCCGACCGCCGTCACCGCCGCGCAGCTCAGCCCGTAGATCGACAGGAGCGCCAGAGGGTGAGTCGAAGCGATGGCGAGCTCGCCGCGAGGCTCGATGAAGAGCCAGGTGCTCGTCAGAAAGCCGAGCAGGGAAGCGAGGATCGCCGGTCCGGCGCCGCCGAAATAGGCCGCAGCGGCGACACTCGCAATGAAAGCAACCAGCGTGGCTCCGCCGCCGAGCCACGGATCGATGCCCCAGCGCAGGCCGGCCGCGACGGCAGTGAACGCGATCGCGAGCCCGTAGCGCTGCGGCCACGGGGCGCTCACGGGCTCGGAGCGCACGAGAGCCCTGCGCGTGTCGTCCGCACGGGCTTCTCCCGCGGAATCAATCGACGATGCTGGACCTGATCTCCACGCCACGCATGAGAGCCTGCGTCACAGGCGTCGACTCCGCGATCTCCAGCAGTCGGGCGCGCTGCGCGTCGCTGAGCGGCTTCCCGAAGGACAGGCGCCGTTCGATGCGCTCGATTCCGCCCGGACCGCGGGTGAGACGCAGGCCGACCGTAATCTTGCCGATTTCCCACTCGCTGCGCAGCGCGAACGCGCGCAGCGTCATCGCCGTGCAGGCGCCGAGACTACCGAGGAGCAGCTCATACGGAGTCGGCCCCGTATCCGATCCACCCGCGGCGGTCGGCTCGTCCGCCGTCCACCGATGATGGCCTGCGACGATTTGCTGGGCGAACTTGTGCTCGCAGATGACTGTCACGTGCGCCATTCAGCAGTTCCCTCTGTCTGAATCGATCTCAGACCCGACCTGCGGTCGCTTCGCCCGCCGCGCCCTCGAGGAGCCGCTGGAGCGCGGCCGGATCGACGGGCTTGGTCAGATGATGATCGAATCCCGCGTCGCGCGCACGCTGCCGGTCCTCCTCCTGACCCCATCCGGTGAGCGCAATGAGCCGCACGGACTCACCGCCCGGCAGTGCGCGGATCCGCCGTGCGACCTCGTAGCCGTCGAGCCGCGGCATGCCGATGTCGAGGAACGCCACCTCGGGGTGGAATCGCTGGGCGGCCTGCACGGCCTCGACGCCGTCGTGTGCCGTCTGGACGATGTGCCCGAAGGCCTGAAGGAGCGCCGCCAGGCTCTCCGCTGCATCCACGTTGTCGTCCGCCGCGAGGACACGCCGCGACGTGGTCGCCGCTCGCGTCGGCGCCGCCGGAACCGTCGGCTCGATGGCATCCGCTTCCTGGCGCGGCAGCCGGAACGTGAAGGTGCTGCCGCGCCCCTCGCCCTCGCTGTACGCCTCGATGAATCCGCCGTGGAGTCTCGCGAGCCGCTGCGAGAGCGCGAGCCCGATGCCGAGGCCTCCTCTCGCCCGCTCGGACGAGCCGTCGGCCTGAGTGAACATCTCGAAGATCCGCCCGAGCGTCTCCTTGCTCATGCCGATGCCGGTGTCCCGCACGCGCACGTAGACCTCGTGCTCGGTGGACTCCACGTGAAGCTCGATCCGGCCTCCCGGTGGCGTGTACTTGGCGGCGTTGTTGAGCAGATTTCCCACGATCTGCGTCAGGCGCACCGGATCGCCCTCGACGTAGAGCGGAGTATCGGGCACTGAGAGCTCGAGCGTGTGCCGCGCGTTCTCGATCAGCGACCGGCTCGCCTCCACCGCATGCGCGACCACATCGGCCATGTTCACCTGCTCGCGCTGGAGCTGGATGCGGCCGCGGCTGATGCGTGACACGTCCATGAGGTCGTCGACGAGCCGCGCGAGGTGGCGCGTCTGTCTTTCGATGATCGCGTATGCGTTGCGCACGTCGGGATCCGCCGCGCCCTTGAGCTGCAGGTAGTGCACCGCACTTGCGATCGGTGCGAGCGGATTTCTGAGCTCGTGCGCGAGAGTGGCAAGGAACTCGTCCTTGCGCCGGTCGGCCTCCTTCAGCGCCTCTTCCGCACGCTTGAGATCGGTGACGTCCTGCACCGCGCCCATTATTCGAACGACGCGACGCCCGGAACCCGTGCCCTCGTAGATCCGCCGCGTCCTCCCGTACACCCAGCGAACCTCGCCGTCGGGCCTCACGATCCGCTGCTCAAGGGTGTTGATCTCGGGCATGGACGGATCGAGGATGCGGGCCTTGTGGTCGCCGGTGAGACCCCGGTCGGCGGGATGGGTGCGGCCGATGAGCGTGTCCCACGTGACGGGCGTGCCCGGCTCGACGCCGTAGATGCGATAGGTCTCGGGCGACCACGTGTGCGTGTCGGTCGCCGCGTTCCACTCGTAGATGCCGAAGCCGCCGATCTCCGCACCGAGCCGGAGTCTCTCCTCGCTCTCGCGCAGCGCCTGCTCGGCGCGCTTGCGGTCCGTGATGTCGCGGAAGAACACCCACAGACCGCCGTCCATCGGATAGACGTGCGTCTCTGCCCACTTCCCCGCAGGCGTCGGCGCGGTGCACTCGAAGACGACGTGCGCGTTCTCACGCAGCGCCTGCAGATAGTGGTGCTCCAGATGCGGGCGCGCCGGCGGGAACAGCTCCCAGATCGACTTGCCGAGCACATCTTCGCGCCTCACGCCGAAGAAGCGTTCCGCCTGGGGATTGAACTCCGTGAAGCGCCACTCGCGGTCGAGCGCGTAGAAACCGTCCGTGATACCGCTCAGTACGAGCTGGACGCGGCGATGCGCCTCCTGGGCTGCGAGCTCGGCGGCGCGCCGCTCTTCCGATTCACGCTGCAGCCGTTCCGTCTGTGCCTCGAGACGCGCGGCGTAGCGCTCGGCGCGCATCTTCCGGTTGCGGGCGGCCGCACCGACGGCGATCAACGCCGCGCAGCAGACGGCGTACGTGCCCAGCACCGTCAATGGATGCGTCGACATGAATCCCAGGAACTCGTCGGTGCCGAGGAGCAGATACGCATCCGCGAGGATTCCGAGAACGGCAGAGAGAATGCCTGCACCGATGCCGGCAACCCAGACGCTGGCGAGCACCGCGCCCGCGAGGACGATCAGCGCCTGCGTACCGTTGAGCCAGGAAGCGAGCAGCCAGTGCACGAAGACGGCCGCGGCCGTGAAAGCGACGGCTACACCGCACTGCGTCAGCCATGGCCTGTCCCTGAGCCTCATGGATTGCCGCCCCGTCAGCCCCCTCGTGCGCGCTGAGCGCACAAAACATATGCACCATAGTCTCAGCGCGACCGCAATTCCAGTGCGATCCGGGCGTTGCATTGCGCAACGGGGCTGAAGGTACAGTCACCGGTCGCCCGCCGCGGGAACCCTCGCGCATCCTCAGCACCGCAGCGGCTACGTTGACGGTGCAGGCCACAACAGTCAGGAAAGAATTCTGGTTCGTAGCATAGACCGCCCGCATCGCGCTCGATTTCTGAAGCATTTCCATCGATGCGCGCTGCACACCAGAGGATTCACTGCACACCGCGCTTCGCCGTCCAGATCGACGAGCCGTGTTCCGTACGACTCGACCGCCGAATGCCGCGGGGAGTTTGGTCTGCGGCGTGACGCGCAAAGATGCGGCAGCGCGGACGAGAAAGAAGTGCCCCTGCTTCCGCAGAGGATCGGGAACATACATCCGAAGCGGTGCCAGAGCGGGGAAGCAACTCGTTCATCAAGCGTGCAGACGTGCGTCATATTCAGCAACGACGCAACCCCGTCGCACAGGTTGCATGGAGAACGGTAAAGGTGATTCATCCGAAAGCCGAGTTCGCATTTTCGCGCGCGTCAACCGTGCTCTACTGGTCAACTGCCGTACTTGACGCACTCTTTGGCCCCTTCTTGCTTGCTGCAGCGACAAGTACGCTCGTTTACTCCGAGGACTGGGAGCTGCGCTCGGCAATGCTGCTCCTTCCTTGGACGGACGTAACGTCCGCGGAATATCTTCCGGGGGTATTTGCCTATCGCTTGAGGTTTCGAAACCAGCCCGAGCCATTCGTCTTCTTTGCCGAACGAGGCTACCGACGTGACGAACCGATGGTTCGACGGCTCGATCTTGCAGAGCGGTACCTCCTGTCCGGTCTCGGCGAGCGGCTGCGATCGCGATGGTTGCTCTGGTAGGTCGAAAGCTCGTAACGACGGCGGTGTTCCGCGTACAACGGCACACCGGACCGAAAAAGGCTTTCGGATCAGGAACTTAGAGCGGTAAAGAAATCAGAGAGGATGGAGGCTAGGGTCGGAATCGAACCGGCGTACACGGCTTTGCAGGCCGCTGCATAACCACTCTGCCACCTAGCCTCGCGGGGGTTCCCGGGCCTTCATGAATGCCTGCCCGGGAGGCTTAAATCAAGAAGCCCCGACGAGCGCCTCGCCGGGGCTTCCCTTCGAGAATCTGGAGCGGGAAACGAGACTCGAACTCGCGACCCCAACCTTGGCAAGGTTGTGCTCTACCAACTGAGCTATTCCCGCATCTCTTCGCGGTCGCGAAATTGTAGGGACAGGCTTGGCGAAGTCAAGGCGGCTTCGTCCCCGGTAATCCCGAAAAGTCAGCCCCCATAAGGGCTTGCACCCTGCCCCTCAGTGCGCGCGCAGCTCCGGCCAGGCGGCGCGCAGGTAGGCCACCATGGAAACCAGTGTCATGGCCGCGGCGGCTACGGTCAGGACCATCCCGATCTGGTAGGTCGGCAGGCCGAAGAGGTCCCACCGGTAGAGCATCATCGAGAGCCCGAAGATCTGCAGGATCGTCTTGTACTTGCCCAGGGCGGACACCGCCACCTTGCGGCGCTGACCGATCTCGGCCATCCACTCGCGCAGGGCCGAGATCGCGATCTCGCGGCCGATGATGATCGCCGCCGTGAGCACGAATACCGGGTTCGCGTCCTTGCTCACGAGCAGTACCAGGGCGACGGCGACGATCAGCTTGTCGGCCACGGGATCGAGGAAGGCGCCGAGGCGCGAGGTCTGCCCCAGCCGCCGCGCCAGGTACCCGTCGAGCGAATCCGTGATGCCGGCCGCCGCGAACATGAGCCCTGCCGCCGGGTCCGCCCAGTGGTACGGCAGGAAGAACAGCACGACGACGAGCGGCACGGCGAAGATGCGCACCCACGTCAGGATGTTCGGCAGGGTCCAGAGCATCGTTCTTCTAGGCGCCCGGATGGAGGTGATCATAAATGCTCCGTGCGAGCGCGGGGCCGATTCCGGAGACGCGCTCGATGTCGGCCACCCCCGCCTGCAGCACGCCCTGCAGGCCACCGAACGCCTTGAGCAGCGCCCGCCGCTTCGCCGGACCGAGCCCCGGCACGGTCTCGAGCACCGACTCGCTGTAGCGGCGCGCGCGCCGGCGGCGATGCCCCGTGATCGCGAAACGGTGCGCCTCGTCGCGGATCCGCTGGATGAGCCGCAGCGCCGGCGAGTGCGCCTCGAGAATGCGCGGCGCGGCCGCGCCGTACACGAACAGCCGCTCCTGGCCAGGCCGCCGGTCCGGGCCCTTCGCGACACCGACGAGCGTCAGCTCTCCGAACCCCAGCTCCTCCAGCACCTTGTGCACTTCGTTCACCTGGCCGAGCCCGCCGTCGATGAGCAACAGGTCGGGCGCCGGGATCTCGCCCTCGCGAACGCGCGTGTAGCGGCGCTGGAGCGCCTGGCGGAGCGCGCCGTAGTCGTCGCCCGGCGTGACGCCGGTGATGTTGAAGCGGCGGTACTCCTTCTTGAGCGGCCCCTCGGTGCCGAACACGACGCACGAGGCCACCGTGCCCTCCCCGCCCGTGTGACTGATGTCGAAGCACTCGATGCGCTTCGGCGTTTCCGGCAGGTCGAGCGCCCGCGCCAGCGCGGCGAGCATCTCCTCGATGCCCGCGCGGTTCGCGAGCCGCATGCGCAGCGCCTGGTTGGCATTCTCCTCGGCGAGCTCCACCCAGCGTGCGGGCAATCCGCGCGCGGCCGCACGCAGCCGCACCGCATGCCCCGCGCGCCCGCCGAGCGCCTCCGCAAGCGCCGAGGCATCCTCGAGCTTCACGTTGACGAAGACCTCGGGCGGCGGATCCTGTGTCGCGTAGTACTGCATCAGGAACGAGCTCAGCGCCTCGGCGGGCTCCGCGAGCAGCGCGCGCGGGAAGTAGCTGGTCGTGCCGAGATTGCGTCCGCCGCGCACGAGCATGACGCTGATCGCGTACTCGCCCGGCTCGCCGACGATTGCGAACACGTCGACGTCGCGCTCGCTGACCGAAGTGACGATCTGCTGGGCCTGGATGTGCCTGAGCGCGGCGAGCTGGTCCCGGAGCCGCGCCGCCAGCTCGAACTCGAGCCGGCTCGCCGCTTCCTCCATGCGCTTCTGGAGCAGCGCGTTCACCTCCGCGCTGCGTCCCTCCAGCACCTTGATCACCGAGTCGACGTCCTGCGCATACGCTTCGGGCGAGATGAGCCGCACGCAGGGCGCCGAGCAGCGGCCGATCTGGTGCTGCAGGCACGGCCGGCTGCGGTTGGCGAAGAAGCTGTCGCGGCAGTTGCGGATGCGGAACAGGCGCTGCAGCTCCTGCAGCGTCTGTCGCACGGCGCCGGCGTTCGGGAACGGTCCGAACAGCCTGCCCGGAACGTTGCGCGGGCCCCGGTAGAACGACAGCCGCGGATACTCGTGATCGGTCGAGAGGTGGATGTAGGGAAAGCTCTTGTCGTCGCGCAGGACGACGTTGTAGCGCGGCTTGTGCGCCTTGATGAGGTTGTACTCGAGGAGCAGCGCCTCGGCTTCCGAGTTCGTGACCGTGACCTCGATGTCGGCGATCTGCTGGACGAGCGCCTGCACCTTCGGGTTCACGTTGCTCGGGTTGAAGTAGCTCGAGACGCGGTCGCGCAGGCTCCTCGCCTTGCCGACGTACAGGATCTCCCCTTCGGCGTCGAACATGCGGTAGACGCCGGGCCTGCGCGGCAGCGAAGCCACGAACTCCTTCGGATCGAACGCCCGGACCTTCATCGCGCGAGCCCCGCCAGCTCACATGCCCGCCGCATGATGGACTTGAACATCGGCGCCGTGAGACGCCCCGTCTGCGTGTTGTAGCGGCTGCAGTGGTAGGAGTCGAGCAGCGTCGCCGACGGCAGCGCGTGCTCGCGGCCGTGGGCGAAGGCGAAGGCGGAACGTCTGAGCCCCAGCGCGAGCAGCACCGCGTCATGCGCGATGCGGCCGAGCGCGACGATCACGCGCACGTCCGGCAGCGCCTCGAGCTCCGCGCGCAGATAGGCGTTGCAGCGGCTGATCTCGTCCGGCGTCGGCTTGTTCTCGGGCGGAGCGCACTTCACCGCGTTGGTGATCCGCGCGCCGCGCAGCCCGAGCCCGTCGTCTGCCGCGACGGACTGCGGCCCGGTGGAAAGTCCGAGCTCGAACAGCGTCTCGTAGAGCAGGATGCCTGCGTAATCGCCCGTGAACGGCCTGCCCGTCCGGTTCGCGCCGTGCATCCCGGGCGCGAGGCCGACGATCAGGATCCGGGGTCTGGCGTCCCCGAAGTACGGCACGGGGCGGCACCAGTAGTCCGGATACCGCCCCTTCGCCTCGGCCAGATACCCGGCGAGGCGCGGGCAGCGCGTGCAGTCCGGATCGTAGGCACCGCCGCGGCGAATTGCACCCCTTACGCGCTCAGTCATCCATGTGCCGAATGACCGCCTCGCCGAAGCCCGAGCAGCTCATGAGCCTGGCGCCCGGAATCAGCTTCTGCGTGTCCTCGTCCGCGCTCCTGCGTGCGGCGAGCTCGCGCTTCGGAACGCGGACCGCCTCGCGCTGCCGCGCAAGGTCGAACGTGAGCTCCCGGTTCGCGATCGCGTTCGCGACGCCCTTGATGACGAGGTCCGCGGCCTCCGTCCACCTGAGGTGGCGGAGCATCATCTCGGCGGACAGGATCAGTGAGCCGGGATTCGCGCGATCCTTCCCGGCGAAGCCCGGTGCCGTGCCGTGCGTCGCCTCGAAGACGGCGTACCCGTCGCCGATGTTCGCGCCGGGCGCGATGCCGATTCCGCCGACCTGCGCCGCGAGCGCATCCGAGATGTAGTCGCCGTTGAGATTGAGCGTCGCGATGACGTCGTACTCCTCCGGCCGCAGCAGCACCTGCTGCAGGAAGTTGTCCGCGATCACGTCCTTGACGACGATCTCGTTGCCCGTGCGCGGATTCCTGAAGGAGAGCCACGGCCCGCCGTCGATCTCGCGCGCGCCGAACTCTTCCTTCGCGAGCTCGTAGCCCCAGTTGCGGAACGCGCCCTCCGTGTACTTCATGATGTTGCCCTTGTGCACGAGCGTCACTGAGACACGGTCGTTCTCGATCGCGTACTGGAGCGCCTTGCGGATGAGCCGCTGACTGCCCTCCTTCGACACGGGCTTGATGCCGATGCCGGAGGTTCCGGGGAAACGGATGCTCGACACTCCGAGCTCACGCTCGAGAAAGGCGATCAGTTTCTGCACCTGCGGCGAGCCGGCCGGCCATTCGATGCCGGCGTAGATGTCCTCGGTGTTCTCGCGGAACACCACCATGTCGACGAGGCTCGCGTCCTGCATCGGCGTTGCGACGCCCGGGAAGTAGCGGACGGGGCGCACACAGGCGTAGAGGTCGAGCGTCTGGCGCATCGCCACGTTGAGCGACCGGATGCCGCCGCCGACCGGCGTCGCCAGCGGTCCCTTGATCGAGACCACGAACTCGCGCAGCGCGTGCAGCGTCTCCTCGGGCAGCCACTCGCCGCAGATGCGGCTGGCCTTCTCGCCCGCGTAGATCTCCATCCACTCGATGCGACGCCGGCCGCCGTACGCCTTTTCCACTGCGGCGTTGACCACGCGCAGCATCACCGGCGTGACGTCGATGCCGATGCCGTCGCCTTCGATGTACGGAATGATCGGCCGGTCGGGAACGTTCAGAGACCCATCCGGATTGACTGTGATGCGGCTGCCTTCAGGGGGAACGACGATGTGATCGTACTGCATGGCGCAATTGTACCCTCACGCCCGCCCGCGCCTTGCGTGACATTACGTATGGCTGCGCGGCAGGCGTGAACCGGTATGGAAATGAGAACAACTCTTCCCATGCCCTGACGGGAAGAGCGAACTGCTCGCGACCGCCCGCGTTCAGGCGGCGGAGCGGCGGTTCTTGCTGGCGCGGTCCGCGATGAGCAGTGCGAGCTCGAGGGCCTGCTCGTAGTTGAGGCGCGGATCCACGGTCGAGCGGTAGGCACGCTGCAGATCCGCGTCGGAAAGCCCGCGCGCGCCGCCCGTGCACTCGGTGACGTCCTCGCCGGTCAGCTCGATGTGCACGCCGCCGAGGTACGAGCCCATCTCCGCGTGGATGCGGAACGCGAGGTCGAGCTCCTTGAGAATGTTCTCGAAGCGGCGCGTCTTGAGCCCGCCCGTGCTCGTCTCCGTGTTTCCGTGCATCGGATCGCAGACCCAGAGCACCGTCTGACCCGTCTCGCGCACCGCTTCGATCGCCCGCGGGAGCGCACGCTCGATTTCCTTGGCCCCGTAGCGGTGGATCAGCGTGAGCCGCCCGGGCTGGTTGTGCGGATTGAGCGTCGTGACGAGGCCCTGCAGCCAGCCCGCGTCCATCGCCGTTCCGATCTTCACGGCGATGGGATTCGCGATGCCGCGGAAGTACTCGACGTGCGCCCCGTCGAGCTGCGCGGTGCGCATGCCGATCCAGGGCATGTGCGTCGAGAGGTTGTACCAGCGCTGCCGGCGCTCGATGAAGCGCGTCTGCGCCTGCTCGTAGAGCAGATGCAGGCCCTCGTGACTCGCGTAGAAGTCGACGCGCGTCGCCTCGTGCACCTGCTGGCCGCTGATGCCCTCGAAGAAATCGAGCGCGTCGGCGATGGACGAGGCGATGCGCTGGTACTGGTCCTTGAACGGCGAGTGGTGAACGAAGCCGAGATCCCAGTACTCCGGGTGATGCAGGTCCGCGAAGCCGCCGTCGATGAGCGCGCGGACGAAGTTCAGCGTCAGGGCCGCACGCTCGTAGCCCCGCAGGAGCAGCTCCGGATCGGCGGCGCGCGCCTCCGGCGTGAACTCGGGACGGTTGACGAGGTCGCCGCGGTAGCTGGGCAGTGTCACGCCGTTACGCGTCTCGGTGTCGGCCGAGCGCGGCTTGGCGTACTGCCCGGCCATGCGGCCGACGCGGATGATCGGCTTCTTGAGCCCGTGCAGGAGCACGAGGCTCATCTGCAGCAGGATCTTGAGCTTCTTGGCGATCTGGTCCGACTCGCAGTCGGCGAAGGTTTCCGCACAGTCGCCGCCCTGGAGCAGGAACGCCTGCCCGCGCTGAGCAGCGGCCAGTCGCTCCCTCAGGGCCTCGACCTCCCAGGACACCACGATCGGAGGCAGACGCGAGAGCTGCGCGACGACCCGCTCGAGGTGAGCCGGATCGGCGTATTTCGGCTGCTGCTGGGCAGGCTTCGACTGCCAGCTCGCCGGGTGCCAGGCGGTTGTCTCGGGAGATCGCATATCGAGTGGATGCTACATGAGCAGGCGCCATGCGGGCAAAGCGGTAGTTCCCGCGACGGCTGCCGGCGGGCCGGCGACCCCGACGCGCGGTCGCGGTCGGGTGGCTCCGCGCACCACGAGGAAGCACAATGACCGCCACGGACCGGTTCCGTGCGGATGGAGGCCTCGATGCATCGGGTGCTCATACTCGGCGCCGGAAAGATCGGCGCGCTCATCAGCGGGCTGCTCGGCGAGTCGGGCAGATACGACGTGCAGCTCGCCGACGTGGACGGCGGAACGGCCGAAGCGGTCGTGAAGGCCCACGGCCTGCCCCACCTGCGCGCGTTCGCGCTGGACGCCCGCGACAAGGCGGCACTGCTGCGCCACCTGGAGACGCATCCGGTGGACGCCGTCATCTCGAGCCTTCCCTACTACTGCAACGTCGCGGTCGCCGAGTGCGCGCGGCAGGCCGGCACGCACTATTTCGATCTGACCGAGGACGTGGAGGTCACACGCGCCGTGCGCCGGATCGCGGACGGCGCGCCGCAGGCGTTCGTGCCCCAGTGCGGGCTCGCGCCGGGCTTCATCAGCATCGCGGCACACGAGCTCATCACGCACTTCGACGAGCTGCGGGCGGTGAAGCTGAGGGTCGGAGCCCTGCCCCAGCATCCCAACAACGTCCTCAAGTACTCCCTGACGTGGTCCACCGAGGGTCTGATCAACGAGTACGGTAATCCCTGCCAGGCGATCGTCGACGGCCGGCTCGTCGAGGTTGCGCCGCTCGAGGGGCTCGAGGAGATCGAGATCGACGGAACCCTGTACGAGGCCTTCAACACCTCGGGAGGTCTGGGCTCGCTCGCGGAAACCTACGGCAGCCGCTGCGAGTCGATGAACTACAAGACCATCCGCTACCCGGGTCACTGTCAGCAGATGCGGCTGCTGATGAACGACCTCAAGCTCAATCACGACCGGGCGACGCTGAAACGCATCCTCGAGAATGCCGTGCCGCAGACGCTGCAGGACGTGGTGATCATCTACGCGGCGGTCACCGGAACGCAGGACGGCGAGCTGCGCGAGGAGAACTACGTCAACAAGGTGTATCCGCAGGTGATCGCCGGACGGCTGTGGTCGGCGATCCAGGTGACGACGGCTGCGGGCATCTGCTCGGTCGTCGACCTGGTGCTGCACGAGCCCGAGCGCTACCGGGGATTCGTGCCGCAGGAGCGGTTCCGCCTCAAGGACGTTCTCGAGAACCGCTTCGGCCGCTACTACGCCTCGGGAGTCACGAAGGAAGTCTCCGCGGAGCTCGTCGTGTCCGGACGTGCCGGCCGTCAGCGCCGGCTGAAAGGAGTCAGCCCATGAGCCGTATCGACGTGAACGCCCTGCTGCACCGTCTGGGCCTTCAGGAAGAGAACCCCGGCGCGTGGTCCGGCGCCGGGTGGTCGAGCACCTCGCGCGGCGAGGTGATCGAGGTGCGCAATCCGGCGACGGGCGAACTCATCGCCCGCGTGCGCGCGGCGACCGCGGAGGACTACGAGGCCGTGATGCGGTCGGCCGTCGAGACGGCGGCGCAGTGGAAGCTCGTGCCCGCACCGAAGCGCGGCGAGGCCGTACGTCTCATCGGTGAGGAGCTCCGCCGCAACAAGCATGATCTCGGCACACTCGTGACTCTCGAGAACGGCAAGATCCTCACCGAGGGACTCGGCGAAGTGCAGGAGATGATCGACATCGCCGACTTCGCCGTCGGACAGTCGCGCATGCTGTACGGCCGGACGATGCATTCGGAGCGGCCGCAGCACCGGATGTACGAGCAGTGGCATCCGCTCGGCGTCGTCGGGATCATCACCGCGTTCAATTTCCCGGTCGCCGTCTGGTCGTGGAACGCACTCCTGGCGGCGGTCTGCGGCAACGTCTCGGTGTGGAAGCCTTCGCCGAAGACGCCGCTCACGGCGCTCGCGGTCCAGCACCTCTGCAACCGTGTGATGCAGGCGCACGGCTTTCCGCCGATCTTCCAGCTCTTCATCGATGCAGGCACGGAGCTCGCCACGCGTTTCGTCGACGACCGGCGCGTCGCGCTCGTGTCCTTCACAGGATCCACAGCGGTCGGGCGCAAAGTGGCGGAGCGCGTCGCCGCGCGGCTCGGCAAGAGTCTCCTCGAGCTCGGCGGTAACAACGCGGTGATCGTGGACGAAACCGCGGATCTCGATCTCGCCGTGCCGGCGATCGTGTTCGGAGCCGTCGGAACGGCTGGGCAGCGCTGCACGACGACGCGGCGCGTGTTCGTTCACACCTCGCGGTACGAAGAGCTGGAGCGCCGGCTCCTGCATGCCTACCGGCAGGTGCGCATCGGCGATCCGCTCGATCCCGGCACGCTCATGGGGCCGCTCATCGACGGGCGCGCGGTCGAGAACTACGAGGCTGCGCTGCGGGCGATCCGCGAGGCCGGCGGCGAAGTGATCTGCGGCGGCCGCGTCCTGCCCGGACCCGGCCATTTCGTCGAGCCCACGATCGTCCGCGCGCGCAACGACTGGCCGATCGTGCAGAAGGAAACCTTCGCACCGATCCTCTATCTGATCCGCGTGCAGTCCCTGGAGGAGGCCATCGAGCTGCAGAACCAGACGGCGTACGGCCTCTCCTCCGCGCTCTTCACCGAGCGGCTGCGCCACGCGGAGCTCTTCCTCTCGGCGAGCGGCAGCGACTGCGGCATCGCGAACATCAACATCGGAACTTCGGGCGCGGAGATCGGCGGCGCTTTCGGGGGCGAGAAGGACACGGGAGGCGGCCGCGAGTCTGGCTCAGACGCCTGGAAGGCGTACATGCGCCGCCAGACGAATACCATCAACTGGAGCCGCGAGCTGCCTCTCGCGCAGGGAATCGAGTTCAGGCTGGGCGACTGATCGCGGCTCCGCGTTCTCAGGCCGCGCGAACCAGCAGTCCTTCTCCGCACTTCGCGGAGTCGGACTATCGTGCGCTGCGAGGTGCGGATGGGACCAGTCCTCCCGGGAGGCGCAGCGAAACGCGTGCGCCGCCGAGCTCGGACGTCTCGAGCTGCAGACTCCCGCCGTAGAGCTCCACGGTGTCGCGGACCATCGCGAGGCCGAGTCCGTGCCCCGGAACCTTCTCATCGGCACGTACGCCTCTTTCCAGAACCCTCGCGCGATCCTCCGCGGAGATTCCAGGACCATCATCCTCGACGACGAGATGCAGCTCGCGGCGGCCGGCGGGAGTTTCCACGTTCGATACGCTCACTCGCACGCGGCTGCGGCACCACTTGCACGCGTTGTCGAGGAGATTCCCGAGCATCTCCGTGAAGTCGTCGCGGTCACCGACGAACTGCGCGCCCGGAGCGATCGCGAGCTCCAGTGACAGATCCTTGCGGCCGTATACCTTGAGAAGCGCCGCACGCAGCTCCGTCGCCACGGGCGCGACTTCGACGGGCGTCTGACCGAGGAGCGCGCCTCCCGATGCCGCGCGCTTGAGCTGGTGCTCGATGATGCCCGTCATGCGGTCGATCTCCTGATCGAGCGCCGCACGCACGGCAGGTGGAGCTGCCCCGAGGCTCGAGCGCATGACGGCGAGCGGTGTCTTCAGACTGTGCGCAAGGTTGCCCAGCGTGTCGCGATAGCGTGCGACGCGGCGGCGCTCGCCGATGAGCAGTGTATTGAGATTGCTGGCGACGCCTGCCAGCTCCCGCGGATAGCCGTCGCCCAGCGTCTCGCGCTCGCCGGACTCGACCGCGTTGATCTCCCGCTCGAGACGCCGCACCGGTGTCAGCACCCAGCGCAGCAGCACACCCAGCGTCGTGAGGAGGAGAAACGTCAGCCCCGTGAACCATCCGAAGAGCCGCCGGCGGAAGCGCCAGAGCTGCTCCTCGTACGGCTCCATGCTCGTCGCGACGCTGAACGTCAGGTTCTGACTGGTCTGCGCCTCGTCTTCGAATGCGATGCCGCGGCTTGCGATCGCGATGCGCGTGCCGTCGGGCAGCACCGTGCGCGAGAAGCGGTTCTCCCCCGGCGCGAGCGGCGGCCCGAAATCGACGAACGCGCCCGCGGTGGACGGCGAGCGCCAGGCCATTTCGCTGCCGGGCACGCGGATCTGCGCGTAGAGCCCCGAGCCGGGCGTTGCGAGCCGCGAGTCGAGACTGCGCTCGAGCGGCACGACCGCGCCGTCCTCCTGCGGCTCGGCCGCCGCGATGAGCGCGACCATCTGCGCTTCGAGCAGATCGCGCAGCGTGCGGTCCGAGAGCTCGCGGAAGCTCGAATCGAGCACCGCGATCGTGAGGCCGAAGAACAGCACGAGCGGCACCGACACCGAGACGAGCAGGCGCCGGCTGAGCGAATGCACGGCAGGACGATCGTTCCGCTCAGGCGGGCTCACGGGCGAGCGCGAGACGATAGCCGCGGCCCCGCAGCGTCTCGATGGGCTTCAGCCGCTCGTCGGGATCGAGCTTGCGGCGCAGCCGGCCGATGAAGACTTCGATGACGTTGCTGTCGCGCTCGAAGTCCTGGTCGTAGAGCCGTTCGGTGAGCTCGGTCTTCGAGATCACCTCGCCGGCCCGAAGCATGAGGTGCTCGAGAATGCGGTACTCGAAAGTGGTCAGCTCCACCGGCCGGCCTTCGACCGTGACGGTCTGCGCACGCGTATCGAGAACGATCGGTCCGCACTTGAGCTGCGGGCTCGCCCACCCGCCGGCACGGCGCAGCAGCGCCTGCAGACGCGCGCGCACTTCCTCGAAGTGGAACGGCTTGACCACGTAGTCGTCCGCGCCCGCCTGCAGACCCTCCACCTTGTCCTGCCAGCGGTCGCGGGCGGTGAGAATGAGGATGGGATAGGTGCGCCCCTCGGCACGCAGACGCTTGATCAGCTCGAGCCCCGGAAGTTTCGGCAGCCCGAGATCGATGATGGCGACGTCGAGGGGAAACTCGAGCCCTGCGAAGAGCCCCTCCTCGCCGTCCTGCGCCACGTCGACGGTGAAACCCGCTTCGACGAGCTGCGTGCGCAGGCTCTCGCGCAGCCCCGCCTCGTCCTCGACCACGAGCACACGCACTTTCCCGACTCCTACTGCACGCGCCCGCTCTCGGCGTCGACACGTACGGTCCACACCCGGCCCGAGCGCTCGTCGAGCAGGCGCAGCACGTAGACCTTGCGACCCTTCTCCTCACGCACGTCCGCGCGAACGACGCGCGCACGATACTGACGCTCGACACGCGCGATGACATCGTCCAGCGAAGCGCCCGCCGCCTCGGCTGCGGGCCTGTGCCCGCGCGAGTGCCCCGGACGATCCTGCGCGGACACGGCGCTGCCGCCCGCCGCGAGCAGCGCGGACGCCACGATGCAGAGGATGAGCGCACGGACGGTCATGGGAACGGCGTCAAGCGTAGCGCACGGTGCGCCCGCCGTGCGACTGTCGACCTCCAAATACGGCTGCGGGCAGAGTCGCCTCTGCCCGCAGCCTCTCGCTTCTTCCCGGGGAACGCCGCACTAGCAGTCTTCCGGCCGCACGTCGACGCTGACCCGGATGCGATCGCCCGGATCGTACGGCAGACGGGTCGTGTAGCGGCGCCCGTTGTACTCGTACGTGACGCGATAGCCCTCGATGCGCTCTTCGTATTCCTCCTGATAGCTGACCTTGCAGCGCTCGACCTCGTACGGGCGCGTCTCCGTGTAGTAAGCGGCCGGCTGAGCGCGCGCGGCCCGCCGCTCGGCGACGTCGTGTCCGATCGCCGAGCCGATGATCGCGCCCGCGACGGTCGCGGCACGGCGCCCGTCGCCGCTGCCGATCTGATTACCGACCGCGGCGCCGATGATGCCTCCCAGGATCATCGAGCCCGCGGCACCGTGCGTGCGCACCGTCGCCGGAGCCTCGATCTCCTCGTAACGGGTCTCGGTCCAGCACTCGCGCCTCGGCACGCTCACCCGCACCTGGCGCACGATGGGATCGACGTCGATCACGCGCGCGTAATCCGTCTCCCGGTGGCCTCGATGCTTACCGGGACCCCAGTGATCGTGGCCTGCGGATGCAGTCTGCGCCGCGAGCAACAGGCCGCAGGCAGCGAGCCCGGTCATTGCCTTGGTGAACATGGTGCCTCCTCGGTTCCGATCCGCCGGCCCGGCGCACCCGCGCCGCTTCTCCGCCGGCTTGGACGAGACGATAAGAGGCACACCATGAATGCTTACTGAACGCCGGAACCCCCGTACCGGCGGAAAGTGCGGTTCATTCGCCGCGCTTCGCGGCGACCCACAGCCGCTCCCACTCCTCCGCGTCGAGCCGCTCGAGATCGAGGCCGCGCTCGCGTGCGAGCCGCTCCATAAAGCGGAAGCGCCGCTCGAATTTCGCATTCGCCGCGCGCAGCGCCGCTTCGGGATCGACCTCGAGGTGCCGGCTCCAGTTGACGATCGAGAAGAGCAGATCGCCGATCTCCTCGCTCACGCGCTCGCTCGTGTGAGACGTGTCTCCGGAATCGCCGGCTCGTGCGAGCTCCGCATCGATCTCCGCGAGCTCCTCGTCGATCTTCTCGCGCACCGCGCGTGCGTCCGGCCAGTCGAAACCGACGCGCGCTGCCCGCCGCCCGAGCTTCGCGGCCCGCGTGAGCGCCGGCAGCGCGCGCGGCACGTCCGCGAGCACGCTCGTGTCCGCGGCGCCTCGTGCCGCGCGCTCGCGCGCCTTCTGTTCTTCCCACGCGCGCGACTGCTCCTCGGCGCTCGCGAAGCGCGCATCGGCGAACACGTGCGGATGGCGCCGCACGAGCTTCGCGTGGATGCCTTCCGCGACGGCGGCGAAGTCGAACCAGCCGCGCTCTTCGGCCATGCGCGCATGGAAGACGACCTGGAACAGCAGATCGCCGAGCTCGTCGCGCAGGCGCTCCGGATCGTTGCGCTCTATCGCATCCGCGACTTCGTATGCCTCCTCCAGCGTATAGGGCGCGATGGTCTCGAAGGTCTGCTCACGATCCCAGGGGCAGCCGGACTGCGGGTCGCGCAGCCGCGCCATCAGATCGAGAAGCGCGGCGATCGCCGCGCGCGGATCGCTCATCGCTCGCTCTCCTGCGTGCACGTCCTGTACAGCGTGAGCAGCATGCCGGCCGTTGCGCCCCAGATGTACCGCTCGCCGTAGGGAATGTCGTAGAGATCCAGCTCCACGTCGCTGCCCGGCAGGCGCCGGCGTCTCACGCGGTGGTTCGCGGGCTCGAAGATGAAATCGAGCGGCACTTCGAAGATGTCGTCCACTTCGCGCGCATTGAGCCTGAGCTCGAAACCCGGGCGCACGAATCCGACGACCGGTGTGACACGAAAACCGCTCGTGACCACGTGATCCGGCAGGAACCCGGCGACCTCCACGAAATGCGCCTCGAGGCCGATCTCCTCGCGCGCCTCGCGGAGCGCCGCGCCGACCGGTCCGCCGTCGTGCGGCTCGATGCGCCCGCCGGGGAAGCTGATCTGCCCGGCGTGATTCTTGAGCTGTGTCGCCCGCTGCGTGAGCAGCACGGTGAGGCCCTCGTCGCGCTCGACGAGCGGAACGAGCACCGCGGCCGGTGCCGGATCACTCGGCAGCAGCTCGAGCAGCGGGCGCGTCTGCTCGGCCGTCAGTCCGGGAATCAGCCACGCCTCGCGCTCGTGTCGCGGCGCCGTCCCGGCGAGACGATGGCGGATGCAAGCGCGCCAGTCGATGTCCGTCCGGCGCGCCACCCTCAGCCGCCCGCGCTGGTGCCGCCCTTGATGCCGCCGCGCGTGAGCTCCAGGGGATCGAGCAGCCGCTCGAGCTCCTCGCGCGGCAGGTCGGTCATCTTCTCGGCCATCTCGCGGATCGGTCTGCCTTCCGCGTACGCCTTCTTCGCGATCGCGGCGCCCTTCTCGTAACCGATGACCGGATTGAGCGCAGTCACGAGGATGGGGTTGCGGTCGAGCGCTTCTGCGAGGCGCGCCTCGTTGACCTTGAACCCGGCGATCGCCTTGTCGGCCAGCGCACGGATTGCGTTCGCGAGAATCTGCACGCTCTCGAGCAGATTGAGAGCGATCACGGGCAGCATCACGTTGAGCTGGAAATTGCCCGACTGTCCCGCGACGGTGATGGTCGCATCGTTGCCGATCACCTGCGCGGCAACCATCGCCGCGGCTTCGGGAATGACCGGATTGACCTTGCCGGGCATGATGCTGCTGCCAGGCTGGAGCGCCGGCAGGGAGATCTCGCCGAGCCCCGCGAGCGGTCCGCTGTTCATCCAGCGCAGATCGTTCGCGATCTTCATCAGGCTCACGGCGATCACCTTGAGCTGGCCCGACAGCTCCACCGCCGCGTCCTGGCTGCTCAGCGACTCGAAGTAGTTGCGGCTCGGCCGGAACGGCACGCCCGTGAGCGCGGACAGCTTCTCGCAGAACACGCGGCCGAAGTCGGGATGCGCGTTGATGCCGGTACCGACCGCGGTGCCGCCCTGCGCGAGTGCGAGCAGACGCGGCTCGACGCTCGAGAGGCGGTCGCGCCCGTTCTCGAGCTGCGTGCGCCATCCGGAGAGCTCCTGCGCCAGCGTCACGGGCATTGCATCCATGAGATGCGTGCGGCCGGTCGTGACGACCCCGCTCAACTCACGCTCGCGGGCGGCGATCACGCCGATCGCGTGCTCGAGAGCCGGCACGAGCTCGCGGCGCACGGCGAGCGCGGCGCTCACGTGGATGGCGGTCGGGATCACGTCGTTGCTGCTCTGGCCCATGTTGACGTGATCGTTGGGATGCACCGGACGCCCGAGACGCGAGCTCGCGAGGTGCGCGATGACCTCGTTCGCGTTCATGTTGGTGCTCGTGCCCGAGCCGGTCTGGAACACGTCGATGGGGAACTGCGCGTCGTGCTCACCGGCTGCGACTTCCGCGGCCGCCGCCTCGATCGCGCGCGCCACGTCGGCATCCAGCAGGCCGAGCTGCGCGTTCGCCGCCGCAGCCGACTGCTTGATCAGCCCCAGCGCGCCGATGAACGCGCGGGGCATGCGCCGCCCGCTGATGGGGAAGTTCTGCACGGCGCGCTGCGTCTGCGCGCCCCAGAGCGCGTCCGCCGGGACCTGCAATTCGCCCATGCTGTCGCGCTCGATGCGAAAGGCTTTCGTCATGGCTTCGATGAACTCCGAGGTGGAGCGGCCGTGGCCGCGGTGCCGGCCGGGCGACCGCACGCGCTGGTGCGCTATCATGCGAATCCTAACATTCCGCAGTTTTCTTCGTCGGACCGCATGGCCTCAGATCCCCTGGACTCTCTTTCACCCGTCGACGGGCGCTACCGCGCCGCGACCGAGCCTCTGCGAAGCCTGCTATCGGAAGGCGGGCTGATCCGCGAACGCATCCGCGTGGAGGCCCTGTGGCTCCTGCACCTCGCGGCGGCGGTCCCGCGGCTGCCGGGCAGCACGCTTCCCCCTGCCGTGCAGGCCCGTGCGGAAGCGCTCGCCCAGGAGCCGCCAGCCGATGCGGCAGGCGCGGTGAAAGCGATCGAGGCGCGCATCAACCACGACGTGAAGGCCGTCGAGTACTACGTGCGCGAGCAGCTCTCGGCGGCGGGCGCCCAGGCGCCCACGCTCGAGCTCGTCCACTTCGGCTGCACGTCCGAGGACATCAACAATCTGAGCTACGCGCGGCTGCTCGCGAAGGCCCGCGGCGTGCTCGACGCGACGCTCGGTGAGCTCGCCCGTGAGCTCGGCGGGCTCGCGCACCGCTATGCGGACGCGGCGATGCTCTCGCGCACGCACGGTCAGCCGGCGAGCCCGACGACGCTCGGCAAGGAGATCGCGAACTTCGCCGCACGCCTGCGGCGCGCGCGCCACCGCTGGACGCGTGTCGAGATTCTCGGCAAGTGGAACGGCGCGGTCGGCAATTTCAATGCTCACGTCGCGGCGCTGCCCGACGTCGACTGGCCGCAGGTGGCGCGGAAGTTCGTCGAGTCGCAGGGGCTCTCGTGGAACGCCTACACCACGCAGATCGAGCCTCACGACTGGATCGGCGAGTACTGCGATGCCCTCGCGGCACTCAATGTCGTGCTCATCGATCTCTGCCGCGACTTCTGGGGTTACATCTCGCTCGGTTATCTGCGCCAGCGGGTGAACGAGGCGGAGGTCGGCTCCTCGACCATGCCGCACAAGGTGAATCCCATCGATTTCGAGAACGCGGAAGGCAATCTCGGCATCGCGAACGCTCTGCTGCGGCACTTCTCCGAGAAGCTCCCGATCTCGCGCTGGCAGCGCGATCTCACCGACTCCACGGTCCTGCGCAATCTCGGCGTCGCGCTCGGACACTCGCTCATCGCCTGGCGCTCACTCGCTCGAGGTCTCGGCAAGGTCGCAGCGGACCGGGAGCGTCTCGCTGCGGATCTCGACCAGGCGTGGGAGGTGCTGGGCGAAGCCGTGCAGACGGTGCTGCGCGCCGCGGGCGTTCCGGGCGGATACGAGCGGCTCAAGGAATTCACCCGGGGACGCGCGATCGACGCCGCAACGCTCGCCGCGTTCATCGACGGGCTCCCGCTGCCGCCCGGGGAACGGGCCCGGCTCAAGGCGCTCACGCCTCGCGATTACATCGGGCTCGCGGCCCGTCTGGCGCTCGAAGCGTGAACCGTTACCCGGTCGGACTGCGAACTGTTTCGCGAATTCGCTCTGCGACGTGACAGAACGCAGCCCGAAACGTGAACGGGTCGGCAAGCCGGCTGCGGACGGCCTTCTTATCATCGACGCGCCTGCGCAGATGCAGGCGCACGGCGGAACGCCGAACGTGAACAGCTCCGGGGAAAAGGATCAGGCCAGCGAACTGGCGCAGCTCGCGAACGCGCGCTACGCGCCCGAGCCCCCGCCCGTTCTCGATGGCGTGACGGTCGTCACCCCGCCCAAGCTGTCCGAGGATCTCACCGTCATCACGACGCTCGAAGAGGCCCGCGCTGCGGTCAACGCAGCGGCTGCATCCGCTCAGAGGCTCATCTCGATCTACACGCCGGATCTCGAGCCCGATCTCTACGACCAGACGCCGTTCCTCGAGACGATCAAGCACTTCGTGCTCGCGCGCAGCTTCTCGAAGGTGCGTGTGCTGCTCGTCGAGCCGCAGCGCGTGATGCGCGACAGCAACCGCTTCGTCGCCATGGGCCGGCGCCTGTCGAGCTGCATCGACATCCGCTACGTCGGAGTACCGACGAAGCAGCGCGCGTCGGCCTTTCTCATCGCGGACGACCGTGCGATCGTCTACCGCATGCGTCCGGACACGTGGGACGGCATCGCGCATCTCAACAACCCGCCCGTCGCGCGGCGGTACCTGAGCGAGTTCGACGCCGTCTGGAACGCGAGCGCGCCCGACATGGGGCTGCGCATCGCCCGCCGCGGCTGAACCTCGCGCCGCCGCCACATTCCGGCGCCGGCGGGGTGTGCAACCTATAATCCGGATCATGCCCTGGAAGCCGGAAGTCACCGTCGCCGCGATCGTCGAGCACGAGGGGCGGTTCCTCCTCGTCGAGGAGCGCATCCGCCGGCGCGTGGTGTTCAATCAGCCGGCGGGCCACGTCGAGGAGAACGAAACGCTCCTCGAGGCGGTCGTGCGTGAGACGCGTGAAGAGACCGCATGGCGCTTCGTTCCGCAGGCGCTGCTCGGCGTCTACTCCTGGCGCAATCCCGTCTCCGGCCGCTCGACGCTGCGCTTCGCGTTCGTCGGCGCGGTCACCGATCACGATCCGCGGCAGCCGCTCGACCGCGGCATCCTGGGTCCGCGGTGGCTCACGCGCACCGAGATCCTCGAGCGCGAGCCGCAGCTTCGCAGCCCGCTCGTCCTGCGGTGTATCGACGACTATCTGAGCGGACGACGCCTGCCGCTCGAAGCCGTTGCGGGTGTCGCACCGGCAGTTGCCGCCCGCGAGATCGGCGTCGCCTCCTGACCCGCGCGTAACCCCGTCTCCGGCGCCCGGTGGAGCCCGGGGCGTACAATTCGCGTCATGAGCACTTCAGCGCACGGCCGTGTCATCGTGGGACTTTCCGGCGGGGTCGACTCCGCCGTCGCCGCGTTGCTCCTCAAGGAGCGCGGCTACGAGGTCCACGGCCTCTTCATGAGCAACTGGGAAGAGGACGACGACGCCTACTGCACGGCTGCTCAGGACTTCCAGGACGCCCGCGCCGTGGCGCGCGAGCTCGGCATCCCGCTGCATCGGGCGAGCTTCGAGGCGCAGTACCGTGAGCGCGTGTTCGAGCACTTCCTGCGCGAATACCGGGCCGGCCGCACGCCGAATCCCGACGTCCTCTGCAACCGCGAGATCAAGTTCGGCGTCGCGCTCCGTCACGTCGAGCGCCTGGGCGGCCGGTGGTTCGCCACGGGTCACTACGCGCGAGTCGTCGAGGGTCCTTCGGGTCCGGAGCTCCACAAGGCCCGGGATGCCGCCAAGGACCAGTCCTACTTCCTGCACGCGATCGAGCGCTCCGAGCTCGCACGGACCCTGATGCCGATCGGTGAGCTCGAGAAGTCAGAGGTGCGCGAGCGCGCGCGGCGTGCGGGTCTCCCGGTCTTCGACAAGCCCGACAGCACGGGCATCTGCTTCATCGGCGAGCGGCCGTTCCGCGAGTTTCTCGCCCGCTACGTGAACGAGGCGCCCGGCCCGATCGAGACGCCCGAAGGCGAGAAGGTCGGCACGCATCGGGGACTGCCGTTCTACACGCTCGGTCAGCGCGCCGGGCTCGCGATCGGCGGCCGGCGCGGGCACGACGAGCGACCGTGGTACGTGGCCGCGAAGGATGCCCGGCGCAACGCGCTCATCGTCGTGCAGGGACACGATCATCCGCTGCTCTTCTCGAGCGCGCTCGAAACCGGTCCGATGCACTGGCTCATGGAGCCGCCGGCGGAGCGGCTGCGCTGCACGGTAAAGGTGCGCTACCGGCAGGCGGATCAGCCGGCCGAGCTCGAACCCCGCGCCGACGGCACGGCGCGCATCACGTTCGACGAGCCGCAGCGCGCCGTGACGCCGGGGCAGTACGCGGTCGTCTATGTCGGCGAGCGGTGCGTCGGCGGCGGCGTGATCGAGGCGGTCGAACGCACGCAGGCACCGCGCGATCGTGTCGATACCGTGAGGCCTGCGCGTTGGAGCGGCAGTGCCGGGCCGATATAATTCGCTGCTCTTTTTGCACGCACTTTCCAGCGCGGCCGCGTCGCGCCGCGCGCATTTTTTCCGGGAGGACCGATGACGGACAGCTTCAAGGCGCGTTCGACGCTGCAGGTGGGCGATCGCTCGTACGAGTACTGGAGCCTCGCCGCTCTGCCCCGCGAGAAGGTCGATCGTCTGCCGTACTCGCTCAGGATCCTCCTCGAGAACCTCCTGCGCCACGAAGACGGCGTGAACGTCACGCGTGCCGACATCGAAGCCCTCCTCGAGTGGGATCCGCAGGCGCAGCCGTCGCACGAGATCGCGTTCACGCCTGCACGCGTGATCCTGCAGGACTTCACCGGCGTGCCCTGCGTGGTGGATCTCGCCGCGATGCGCGAGGCCGTCGTGAAGCTCGGCGGAGATCCCGAGCGCGTCAATCCGCTCGCGCCGGTGGAGCTCGTCATCGATCACTCGGTGCAGGTTGACCGCTACGGCACTCCGGACGCCGCGGCTGCCAACACCGCCATCGAGTTCGCCCGCAACTCCGAGCGCTATTCGTTCCTGCGGTGGGGCCAGAGCGCCTTCCGCAACTTCCAGGTCGTTCCGCCGAGCACGGGCATCGTGCACCAGGTGAACCTCGAATACCTCGGACGCGTGGTGTTCGACGACCGGAGCAGCGGCCGGCCGCGGGCCTACCCTGACACGCTCGTCGGCACGGACTCGCACACGACGATGATCAACGGTCTCGGCGTGCTCGGCTGGGGCGTCGGCGGCATCGAGGCGGAGGCCGCGATGCTCGGTCAGCCGATCACGATGCTCATTCCGCAGGTGATCGGCGTGAAGCTCACGGGAAGTCTGCGTCCCGGAGCCACCGCCACCGACCTCGTCCTCACCGTCACCGAGATGCTCCGCAAGAAGGGCGTGGTCGACAAGTTCGTCGAGTTCTTCGGCGACGGCCTCGCGGGCCTGCCGCTCGCGGATCGCGCGACGATCGCCAACATGGCGCCGGAGTACGGCAGCACCTGCGGCATCTTCCCGATCGACGAAGAGACGCTGCGTTACCTCGAGCTCACGGGCCGTCCGCGCGAGCACATCGAGCTCGTCGAAACCTACGCGAAGGCGCAGGGCCTCTGGCGTCATGCCGGAGCGCCCGCCGCTCAGTACACCGACGTTCTCGAGCTCGAACTTTCCACCGTCGAGCCGAGTCTCGCCGGTCCGCGGCGGCCGCAGGATCGCGTGCCGCTGACGGCCGCGAAGGGCGTGTATCAGGCGAACCTGCGTAAAGTGACCGAAGAGCGCGCGCAGCGTAATCCCGGCGCCACCGGCGTCGCGCGCGTCACGCTCGACGGCGAGACCTTCGAGCTGCGCGACGGTGCGGTGGTGATCGCCGCCATCACGAGCTGCACGAATACATCGAACCCCTCGGTCATGATCGCGGCGGGCCTGCTGGCCCGTAACGCGGTACGCAAGGGCCTGAAGCGCAAGCCCTGGGTGAAGACCTCACTCGCACCGGGCTCCCGCGTGGTGACCGACTACTACCAGCGCGCGGGGCTCCTCAAGGACCTCGAGGCGCTCGGGTTCCACCTCACCGGCTACGGCTGCACGACCTGCATCGGCAACTCGGGTCCGCTGCGTCCCGAGATCTCCGAGGGCATCCGCTCGGGCGATCTCGTCGCCTGCTCCGTGCTCTCGGGCAATCGCAACTTCGAAGGCCGCGTGCATCCCGAGGTGCGCTTCAACTTCCTCGCCTCGCCGCCGCTCGTCGTCGCCTACGCGCTCGCCGGTACGCTCGACCTCGACCTGACGACGGAGCCGCTCGGTATCGGCAGCGACGGCAAGCCGGTGTACCTCGCCGACATCTGGCCCTCGGATACCGAGATCCAGCAGACGATCCTCGGCAACATCGACTCGAAGATGTTCCGCGAGCGCTACGCGCACGTGTACGAGGGCGACGAGAACTGGCGTGCGATCAAGGTTCCGACGGGCAAGCTGTACTCGTGGGATCCGGCTTCGACGTACGTGCGCAATCCGCCGTACTTCGAGGGCATGAGCCGCGAGCCGGGCACCGTCACCGACATCCGCGGAGCACGCGTGCTCGCGCTGCTCGGCGACTCCGTCACGACGGACCACATCTCACCGGCGGGCAGCATCGCGAAGTCGAGCCCCGCCGCGCGCTACCTCATCGAGAACGGCGTCGATCCGAAGGACTTCAACTCCTACGGCTCGCGGCGCGGCAACCACGAGGTGATGATGCGCGGCACGTTCGCGAACATCCGCCTGCGCAATCTCCTCGTGCCGGGCACCGAAGGCGGCGTGACGATCCACCTGCCGAGCGGCGAGCAGATGTCCATCTACGACGCCGCCATGCGCTACAAGAGCGAGGGCACGCCGCTCATCGTCATCGCGGGCCGCGAGTACGGCACCGGCTCCTCGCGCGACTGGGCCGCGAAGGGCACGATGCTGCTCGGCGTGAAGGCGGTGATCGCGGAGAGCTTCGAGCGCATCCACCGCTCGAACCTCATCGGCATGGGCGTGCTGCCGCTGCAGTTCCTGCCGGGCCAGAACGCGCAGTCGCTCGGACTCACGGGTCACGAGATCTTCGACATCACGGGGCTCGCGGCCGGTGCGACTCAGACGGTGACCGTCGAGGCGCGGCGTCCGGGCGGCGACGCGGTGCGCTTCGAGGCGCGCGTGCGCATCGACACGCCGAAGGAGCGCGAGTACTACCGTCACGGCGGCATTCTGCAGTACGTGCTGCGGCAGCTCGCCGCCTCGGGTCGCGCTGCCTGAGCGCGACCCGCGCCTCGGGCCGCGCAGGCCCGAGGCCATCGACGGCCGCGCGGCGGTGACCTGGAGTTCGTGACCCCGGCAGCCATGAGCTCACCGCAGACGACCGCATCCGAGGAAGCGGCAGCCTCCGGCGCCCAGCTCGTCGTGTTCGACCTCGACGGCACGATCACGCGTCACGACACGCTCGTGCCCTACGTCTTCGGCTTCCTGTGGCGGCGTCCGTGGCGTTTCGCGGGGCTCCCACGCGTACTGCCGGCGCTCCTGCGTTTCCTCCTGCGGCGTGCGGGTCTCGGCGAGGTGAAGGGCGCGTTCATCCGCAGCACGCTGGGCGGCTGCACGCGTGCCGAGCTGCAGGCATGGACCGAGCGTTTCGTGCCGCGGCTGCTCGAGCGCGGTGTGTTCGCCCATGCGCTGGAAGCGATCGCGCAGCACCGCCGCGACGGCGACCGGCTCGTGCTCATGAGCGCGAGCCCCGAGCTCTATGTCCCCGAGATCGCACGGCGCCTCGGCTTCGATGAATGCATCTGCACCCGGCTGCGCTGGAACGGCGATCGTCTGCACGGTGAGCTCGACGGCGAGAACTGCCGCGGCGACGAGAAGACCCGCTGTTTCCGGCTGCTGCGCGAGCGCCACACCGGCATGCGTACCGTGGCCTACGCGAACGGCCCCTCCGACCTCGATCACCTCGAGCTCGCAGACCGGGCCGTGCTGGTGAACGGCGAAGCATGGACGCGTGTCAAAGCGAGCGAGCGGGGCATTCAGTGCGCCGACTGGCGCTGACTTCGCCGTCAGGCCTGATTTAAGCTCCGTTCCCGGCGGCGCGGCTGCGGCCGGCGGGTGGCACCGCCCTGCCCCGCGCGAAGCTGCCGCCTGGCGAGCCGACGTCCGACCGGAGGTCCTCGATGTCGAAGTACAGACCGCGCAGAATTCTCCCGTCCGAGATCACGCCGCCCGAAGTGTTCTTCGACCGCCGGAGGCTCCTCGCCGCCGCACTGGCTGGCGGCGCCTCGGCCCTGCTGCCGGCTGCCGAGCCGTCTCAGGCGCAGCCGGGGCAGCTCAGGTACACGCGCAACACGCGCTACTCCACTTCCGAGCCGCCGAACGACTACGAGGACATCACGAACTACAACAACTTCTACGAGTTCGGGACGGAGAAGTCGGATCCCGCACGCAACGCCGGCTCGCTGCGCACACATCCGTGGACCGTGACGGTTTCCGGCGAAGCCGAGGTCACAGGGCAGTTCGCGCTGGAGGACATCCTCAAGCCCCATCCGCTCGAGGAGCGCATCTACCGCCTGCGCTGCGTCGAAGCCTGGTCGATGATCATTCCGTGGGTCGGCTTTCCGCTCGCCGACCTCCTCAAGCGCTTCAAGCCGACGTCGAAGGCGAAGTACGTCGAGTTCCGCACGCTGCACGATCCGAAACAGATGCCCGGGCAGCGCTTCCGGGTGCTCGACTGGCCCTACGTCGAAGGCCTGCGCATCGACGAGGCGATGCATCCGCTCACGTTCATCGCGGTCGGCGTGTACGGACGCGTGCTGCCCAATCAGAACGGCGCGCCGCTGCGGCTCGTCGTGCCCTGGAAGTACGGCTTCAAGAGCATCAAGTCGATCGTCAGCATCCGCTTCACCGAGAAGCAGCCGCTCAACAGCTGGCACGTCGCGCAGCCCGACGAGTACGGCTTCTACGCGAACGTGAATCCGAACGTCGATCATCCCCGCTGGAGCCAGGCGACCGAGCGGCTGATCGGCCGCGGCTTCTTCGCGAAGCGGCAGCCGACGCTGATGTTCAACGGCTACGCCGAGGAGGTTGCGCACCTCTACAGCGGCATGGACCTGCGCCGCTACTTCTAGCGGCCGTGCGCTGCCGATGCGCGTCGAGAGCCGCTACCGCCTCGTCTACAAGCCGCTGGTGTTTCTCGCGTGCAGCGCGCCCTTCGTGCTGCTCGTCGCCGGCGCGTTCGAGGTGCTCGGTCGGGACCTGGGCCCCGATCCCGTCGAGTACATCCTGCACTCGACCGGCAAGACCGCGCTCAATCTCCTGCTGATTACCTTGCTCGTGACGCCCGCCCGTCAGCTCGGCGGCTGGCCGCACCTCGTTCGCCTGCGGCGGATGCTCGGGGTGTTCTCTTTCTTCTACGCGGCCCTGCACGTGCTCACGTACGCGGTGCTCGATCTCGGGCTCGATTTCGCGACGCTGGGCGAGGACATCGTCAAGCGCCCCTACATCACGGTCGGGTTCACCGCGCTCGTCATTCTCCTCGCGCTCGCCGCGACCTCGACGAACGGCATGATGCGCCGTCTCGGAAGGCGCTGGCAGAAGCTGCATCGGCTGGTGTACGTGGCGGCCATTCTCGGCGTGTGGCACTTCTGGTGGCAGGTGAAGGCCGACATCCGGGAGCCGCTTCTCTACGCCGCCATGCTCGCCGTGCTGCTCGGATATCGCGTCGTCCGCAGCCGCACCGCGCGCGAGCTCGCGCGCCGCTTCACCGAGGCGCGCACGTCCGCCCCGCCCAGCGAAAGTCCCTGAGCGCCGCGCGTCCCGACGCGCTTCGTGCGCGCCGGCGCCTCACATCGACGTGCGGATCTGCCAGAGCTCCGGGAAGAACTTCAGCTCGAGCGCCTTCATGAGGTACGACACGCCGCTCGTGCCGCCGGTGCCCGGCTTGTAGCCGATGATGCGCTCGACCGCCTTGACGTGATTGAACCGCCAGAGCTGGAACTTGTGGTCGAGATCGACGAGCCGCTCGGCGAGCTCGTAGAGATCCCAGTCCTTCTCCGAGTTGTGGTAGACGGCGAGCCACGCGCCGGCCACCTGCTTGCTCGCGCGGTAGGGCTCGCTGAAATCGCGCGAGAGATACTCCTCGGGGATGCCGTAGCCGCGCCGGCTCAGGAGACGCAGCACCTCGTCGTAGAGAGAAGGCGCCTCGAGCGCATGACGGAGCGCCGCATACGCCTTCGGATCGCGCTCGTGCACGGCGATCATCTGCGCGTTCTTGTTCCCGAGCTGGAACTCGAGCAGCCGGTACTGCACCGACTGGAAGCCGGAGGATCTTCCGAGCGCGTTGCGGAACGCCGAGTAGTCCGACGGCGTCATCGTGGAGAGGATGTCCCACGTCGCGAGCAGCTGCTGCTGCACGCGCGAGATGCGGCTCAGCATCTTGAACGAGGGATCGAGGTCGTCGCGGCGCACGCACTCGAGCACGCCCTGCAGCTCGTGCCGGAACAGCCGCATCCAGAGCTCCGACGTCTGGTGGATGATGATGAACATCATCTCGTCGTGCTCGCTCGTGAGCGGCTGCTGCGCGTCGAGGATCTTGTCGAGCTGCAGGTACTCGCCGTACGAGAGCGAGGAGCCGAGATCCCAGTACACCGGCTCGTCGCTGAGATCGACCTGCTCGGTCTTGTCGTAGCGTCGCGTGCTCATGATCCGGTCCTTCGCGCCATGCGCGCGTGTGAGATGCCGATGCTCCGCGTCTCGCCGATTGCGCTTCAGGGATGCTCGCCGAACACCCAGGATGGTACACGCCGCCAGCCGTCGAGCAATTCGCGGTCGAGGGCACGGTAATCGGGACAGTAGCGCGCCACGCACTGCCAGAAGCGCCGCGAGTGATTCATGTGGCGCGTGTGTGCGAGCTCATGGATGAGGAGATACCGCACGACCTCCGGCCGCTGGAAGAGCAGGCAGCAGTTGAGGCTGATCGTGCCCCGCACGGAGCAGCTTCCCCAGCGCGAACGCTGGCGGCGCACGCTGACGCGCGCGTACTCGAAACCGAGCTCGCGCGCACAGGATGCCAGCGCCTCGCCGAGGACGACGCGGCCGCGCTCGAGGAGCCAAGCGCGCAGCGCCTGCCGCATCTCGCGCGGTCCCCCCGACGTGCCGCAGAGACTCAGGAGCCCCGGTGCCGTCGCGCGGGCACGCGGCCGCCCCGGGCCGCCGGCGAGATGCACGCGCCAGACCTCGCCGCACGCGGGCAGCTCGATCTGCTGCGGCGGAAACGGATCCGGCGGACGCGCGTGCCGGCGCACCTCGAGGCGCTTGCGCTCGATCCATTCGCGGTGCTGCTCGACGAAGCGCTGCACCTGACGCGCGGAGACGCGCGGAGGAACGACGACTTCCACGCGTCCCGAGAGCAGCACCCGCACGGTCAGCCTTCGTGCGCGGCGGCTTTCGCGCACGACCCACTCTCCGGCGGCGTCCCGGTCGGACCACAGTGCTAGCTGTGACACGCCGGCGTCGAACAGTTTCATACCGGTGCTCCACTGCACGAAGCGACGCGGTCCGCGCCGCCTTCGACGGCGGACGCGGGGACCGGAAGCGGCTGAGAAAGACTCCACGAACGCATCGGTGCTCGCTGCATCATAGCAGCGCAGGAACGCAGCGGTGGGCAGACGCGAACGCCGGCATTCGTTACGATCCCGCCCTTTCCGAAGCCCTGCGAGTGTCCGCCCGACCATGCGCTTCTTCAGCGACAACGCCGCCACTGCCTGCCCCGAGATCCTCGCCGCGATTCAGGAGGCCAATCGAGGGCTCGAGAAGGCCTACGGCGACGATCCCTGGACGCAGAGGCTCGACGCCGTCTTCGGCGAGTACTTCGGAACGGAAGTGAAGGTGTTCCCCGTGGCGACGGGAACGGCGGCGAACGCTCTCGCGCTATCGACCATCACCCCGCCCTACGGCGCGGTGTTCGCTCACGAGGAGGCGCACATCATCCGTGATGAATGCGGTGCGCCCGAGTTCTTCTCGGGGGGCGCACGGCTCGTGCCGGTTCCCGGCGCCGACGGGAAGCTCACGTGCTCGAGCCTGAGCGCCGCGCTCGCGGCGAATCCGGTTTCCGTGCATACGGTGCAGCCCGCGGCCGTCTCGCTCACGCAGCTCACGGAGCTCGGCACTGCGTACCGTCCGGAGGAGATCGCGGCAGTCGCCGAGCTCGCGCATGGTCATGGCCTGAAGGTGCACATGGACGGCGCGCGCTTCGCCAACGCGCTCGTGCATCTCGGCTGCCACCCGGCGGACGTGACCTGGCGCGCGGGCGTCGACGTGCTTTCCTTCGGCGCGACGAAGAACGGCGCGCTCACGGCCGAGGCGGTCGTGTTCTTCGATCGCGAGTGCGTGCGCGACTTCGAGCTGCGCCGCAAGCGCGCGGGGCATCTGCTGTCGAAGTCACGCTATGTTTCGGCCCAGCTCCTCGCCTACGTGGAGACCGGCGTCTGGAGGCGCAACGCCGCGCGCGCGAACGCGCTGGCACAACGGATCGCGAGCGCGGCCGGCCGCGCGCTCATGCATCCGGTGCAAGGCAACGAGGTGTTCCTCGCACTCGGATCCGACGGCAAGGCGAAGCTCCGCGCCTCCGGGTTCGAGTTCTACGACTGGGGACCCGAGTCCTCGGGCGAAGCGCGCATCGTCGTCTCGTGGGATCAGCCTGAGGAAGACGTCGACGCGCTCTGCTCCACCCTTCAAGACTTACTGAAATAATCCTCTATAACTTATTGATTTCACAACCCAGAAAGGTCCGAGCCGGATGTGTGATCGGGCCACTCGCTGAACGGGAAAGGCACCCGTTCGCTGGCGAAGGTGAGGTACGCCACGATCTGCCCCGCATATCGGGCGAGGCTGCCGCCGAACCGGGTCAGCTCGGCATTGGGCTGCCCTTTCAGCAGCCGGAGCACGATCTGCGCAACCGCCGTGATCGCCACGCCCCAGCAGACGAGCCAGAAGACGAAGGCGAACACGAGCATGTAGATGATGCGCACGATCAGCTCCTGGTTGACGCCCGTACCGGCGCCCTGAGTCGTGCCGCTGCCTTCCGAGGGCGAGGACATCGCAGGATTCGGCTCGTTCATGGATCGCTTCCTCTTTCCGTTGAGACGGGATCGGCCGTGATGCGTGTGAGCGCCCGGCGCGCGGCCGCGAATTCCGGCGCCACGAGCAGCGCCCGCTCGATTGCGGACCTGGCGGCCAGCGCGTCTCCCTGGTCGAGGTAAGCCCGGGCGAGCGAAAGCCAAGCGTCCGCCTCGCCCCAGCCGGGTACCATCCCCGCGCTGAGCCGCTCGCGCTCGAAAGCCGCGACGGCCGACCGGAGCTGGCCGACGGCGCGCTCGAGGCCCTCCGGCGAGCTCCTCGACCGATCGTAACCGCTCATTGCGGCGAGCAACAGCACACGCGGATTCGCCGGCGCGAGACGCAGCGCCTTCGCGGCCTGAGCGTTCGACTTCGCGGTCGCGAGCGCGGCGCGGACCGGCCTCAGGCGCGACAGCTCGGCGAGACAGATGGACTGCAGCGCCAGCGCTTCGACGAACTCGGTGCGCTGCCTGAGAACGCGGTCGAGCGTCCCGGCACATCGCTCTGCCGATGCCGCGGCGGCGCTCCGGTCACTCTCGGCATGAAGCTGCGCGAGGCGATAGTGCGCGAGAGCCGCGTAGTAGTCGTGGAAGGGATCGTTTGCCTTCCCGTCCTCGAGAGAAGCGGCGAGACCGGCGAGCATCCGCCTGTCTTCCGTGTAGTAGGCGTACTGAATGCGCCCCTCGAGATCGAGCCACCGCGTTTCCGATGCGGACGCGGAAGCCGCTGCCGCCAGGCAGGCCGTCAGTATCGCGAGCGCTCGAGCCCTCACCATCACGGCAGGCAGAGTCTCCCGTGTGACCTTGCGTAGAATGCGCCCTTTCGGATCCGGCCACGATAACACGGCGCCGGTACCCGCAGTTTGACGCAACTCCACCTCTTCGACGTTCTCCGCCATGCAGCTCATCGACATCGGGATCAATCTCGCGCACGACAGCTACGACCACGACCGCGAGGCCGTGCTGGCACGTGCAGCGGCTGCGGGAGTCGTGCAGATGATCGTCACGGGATCGAGCGGCGAGAGCACTCGCAAGGCCATCGAGCTCGCCCGCGCGCACCCGGGAAGGCTCTTCGCGACCGCCGGCGTTCATCCGCATCACGCGACCGAGCTCAGCGACACCCTGCTCGATGAGCTGGCGGAGCTCGCACGCCTTCCGGAAGTCGTGGCCGTCGGAGAATGCGGGCTCGATTACTTCCGCGACTACTCGCCGCGCGACGTGCAGCGGGAGGCCTTTCACCGCCAGCTCGAGCTCGCGGCCCGCGTCGGCAAGCCCGTGTTCCTCCACCAGCGCGATGCGCACGATGACTTCGTCGCGATCCTGCGTGAGCACCTGCCTCGCCTGTCGGGCGGCGTCGCGCACTGCTTCACGGGAACGCGGCCCGAGCTCGAATGCTATCTCGACATGGGACTCGCCATCGGCATCACCGGATGGATATGCGACGAGCGGCGCGGCACGCATCTCGTACCGCTCATGCCTCTGATTCCGGCGGAGCGGCTGCTCGTCGAGACCGACGGCCCCTACCTCCTGCCGCGCGACCTCGAGCCGAAGCCCGCCACACGGCGCAACGAGCCGGCGTTCCTGCCTCACGTCGCGGCAGCCGTCGCGCGCGCGCGAGGCGAGCCGCTCGAGGTTCTGGCCGCGAGCAGCACCGCGGCAGCCCGGCGAATCTTCGGCCTGCCCGGGATCGACTGACGCTATCCTTGCGCGCAACGACCTCGCGCCTGAAAGGACGATCGATGGACATCGCACGACTGCAGAAGACCATCGAAGAGCACTGGAACGGCTCCATTCTCGAGCGGCTCCAGGCCTACGTGCGCATCCCGAACAAGTCTCCGATGTTCGATCCGGACTGGGAGAGGCACGGCTACATGCAGCAGGCCGCCGAGCTGATGGCGGAGTGGTGCCGCGCGCAGCCGATCCCGGGTATGCGCGTCGAGCTCCTGAAGCCGGCCGGTCTCACCCCGCTCCTCCTGGTGGACATCCCGGGCGAGCGCCCCGACACCGTGCTGCTCTACGGTCACATGGACAAGCAGCCGGAGTTCACCGGCTGGCTGCCCGGCCTGGGGCCGTGGGAGCCGGTGATCCGGGACGGAAAGCTCTACGGTCGGGGCGGTGCGGACGATGGCTATGCGGTCTTCAGCGCGTTGTCCGCCATCTCGGCCCTCAAGGCGCAGAAGGTGCCGCTCGCGCGCTGCGTCGTGCTGATCGAGGCTTCAGAGGAAAGCGGAAGCGTCGACCTGCCGAAGCACCTCGAAGCGCTCGGAGACCGGATCGGCGAGCCGTCCCTCGTCGTGTGCCTCGATGCCGAATGCAGCAACTACGACCAGCTCTGGTGCACGACGTCACTGCGTGGAAATCTCGTCGGCCGCCTGCACGTGCGCGTGCTCACCGAAGGCGTGCACTCGGGCATGGGCACCGGCATCGCACCGACGCCCTTCCGCATCGCGCAGCAGCTCCTCGCGCGCATCGAGAATCCGGTGACGGGCGACCTGCTGCTCGACGAGCTGCACGTCGAGATCCCGCGCGACCGCCGCGCGCAGATCGCCGCCGCCGCTCAGGTGCTCGGCACCTCAGTCGCGGAGAAGCTCCCCTTCGTGAAGGGCGCGAAGCCGCTATCGAACGATCCGTTCGAGCTCATCGTCAACAGCACCTGGAAGGCGACACTCGCGGTGACGGGCGCGGACGGTCTTCCGCCCATCGCCTCCGCGGGCAACGTCCTGCTGCCCGAGCTCGATCTGAAGCTCTCACTCCGTCTGCCGCCGACCTGCGATCCGGCACGCGCGGCGGAAGCGGTGCGCAACGCGCTCGAGCGCGATCCGCCCTACGGCGCCGAGGTGCGTTTCGAGCCGGGAGCCGTAACCGGCGGCTGGAATGCCCCGCCGCTCGCACCCTGGCTCGAGGAATCGATGATGCGCGCCTCACGGACGGTCTTCGGCCGTGATGCTCTGTATCTCGGAACGGGCGGAACGATTCCGTTCATGGGCATGCTCGGCGAGCGTTTCCCGCGCACGCAGTTCTTCGTCACTGGAGTGCTCGGGCCGCAGTCGAACGCGCACGGTCCCAACGAGTTCCTGCACATCGACTATGCGCGAAAGCTCACGGTGTGCGTGGCGCTCGTCCTCGCGGACCACGGTGCCAAGGCGAGCACGCAGTAGCGCGCCGGGGCCGGCGCACGCCCCCTGCACGCGGCGCGCGACGGGAATCTCTCGTGTGTCCGGTCAGGGCACGGCGACGGGCCGTACCTGACTCAGTGTGCTCGGTGAGACGGATGCCTTCACGTGGGCCCATTCGGCCTCGAATCGGCCCACCACCGTGGAGAGCGCGGAGCGATCGACCGCAGGGAACTCCGAGCGGAGCGAATCGATCGTCAGCGTCCACGTGGGCAGGCCCTTGGGGAAGCGCGCGCGCCGGGTGAAGACGATTCGCCCTTCGACGGGCATCTCGCCGGCGAGCGCCTTCACGGCGGCGATGCGGTCGTAGAGTCCGCTCTGGGGATTGGCGAACGTCGAGCGGTGCGGGCCGTCCATCACCGTCCACTCGCTCATCTGGTCGCCGCCGAAGACGTTTCCACGCACGTCGCGCAGATCGATGACCAGAATGCCGCGCGGCGTGAGCAGCAGGAAGTCCACGTGGAAGGAGCCGCCCATGCCGTCCGGTACGAGCACGTCGACGAGGTGATCGAACGCCGCCGCCGTGATGGTGGCGTGCAGCGCCTTGCGCGCGCGATACAGGCGATACCGGCGCCAGAGCAGGACCGTTCCCGAGGCGAGCAGCCCGGCGCCGCCGATGATCAGCCACGTCGTCGGAGGTACGTTTCTGAGCGCCTCCATCGTCGTTCCCTCACGTCAGCACGGCACGCAGCGCACCGAGGTCGGCGTCGATCTCGGTGAACGACGTCGGCCGCGACAGCAGCTCCGCGAGCGCCGGCGGCGGCGTCACCTTCTCTCCGATGAGCGGCTCCACCGTCTCGGGGAACTTGGCCGGGTGCGCCGTCGCCACCAGGATCCAGCGCCGCGCCTGCCGTTCAGGACCGAGCCGCTCGCAGGCTTCGGCCGCCGTCGCCGTGTGCGGGCACCACACCTGGCCGAATCGCTGCCAGCCCGCGCGGATCCGCGCACGGATCTGATCGTCGTCGACGGAGTACGCGCTCACCGCCGCGCGCAGCTCCTCGAGCCGAGGGTACAACGCGCGCAGCCGCTCCATGTTGCTCGGATTACCGACGTCCATCGCGCAGGCGAGCGTCGCGACGCTCGGCCGCGGCCGCCACTCGCCGGTCTCCAGGAAGTCGGGGACCGTGCGGTTCGCGTTGTGCGCGAGGACGACTTCGCCGATGGGGAGTCCGATCCTGCGCGCCCAGATGCACGCGAGCGCGTTGCCGAGATTCCCGCTCGGTATCACGAAGTTCGCGCGCTCGCCGTGCTCCCGCCAGACCCTGAGGCTCGCGGCGACGTAGTAGACCATCTGCGGCAGGAGCCGGCCGAGATTGATGCTGTTGGCGGACGACAGCTCGCTGCGCTCGCGCAGCACCGGGTCGAGGAACGCTTCCTTGACCATGCGCTGACAGTCGTCGAACGTGCCGCGCACGGCGAAGGAGCGCACGTTCTCGCCCCAGCAGGTGAGCTGGCGCTCCTGAACAGGCGAAACGAGCCCCTTCGGAAACAGCACCGCGACCTCGATGCCCGGCCGGCGGTGAAAGGCGGCGGCGACCGCCCCGCCGGTGTCCCCGGAGGTCGCGACGAGGATCCGCAGCGGTCGCGCACTGCCCTTGCGCAGCCGCGTCAGGCTCGCGGCGAGGAAGCGCGCGCCGAAATCCTTGAACGCCGCGGTCGGCCCGTGGAAGAGTTCGAGCACCGCGAGCTTCGCGCCTTCACCGAGCGGAACGAGCGGCGCGGGAAAGCTGAAGGCCTCGCGCGTGATGGCGCCCAGCTCGTCCGCGAGACGGTCACCCCTGAGGAAGGGCCTCAGCACGGCGTGCGCGAGCGCTGGCAGATCCGAGGCGTCGGGCAGCTCTTCGAGCCGCACCTCCGGCCACGCCGTCGGCACGTACAGTCCGCCGTCCGGCGCCAGTCCCTGCGCGAGCGCTTCACTGAAGCGAGCCGTGAGCGAAGAGTTGCGGGTGCTGACGAAGAGCATGTCCGCGGGAGCGTCGATCATTCCGGTTCCTCAGGCGTCGATCACGCGCGCGCCGCGGTCGGCGCGGATCTCGACGATCCAGTCGTCCACCTGTGTCGCATGGCGCGAGAAGGCCTCGCGCATGGCATCGCGCACGGCCTGCGCGCGGTCCTCCGTAGCCCAGGCGAACATCGTCGGGCCCGCGCCGGAGATGGAGCAGCCGAGCGCACCCGCTTCGATCGCACGGCGCCGCACGTCCTGGCAGCCCGGAATGAGCTTCTCGCGCTGCGGCTCGATCACGACGTCCTGCAGCGATTCGCGGATGAGATCGAGATCGTCGGTGTAGCAGCCCGAGATGAAGCCCGCGAGATTCGCCGTCTGCCAGACGAAGTCCGAGAGATCCACGGTGCGCTTGAGGATCGCGCGCGCCGCTTTGGTGGACAGGAACATGTGCGGATGAACGATGATCGCACGCACGCCCGCGGGAACCGGAATCTGCTTGACCCGCGGCTGCTCGATGCCCACGGTGAGCACGAGTCCGCCGAAGAGCGACGGCGAGATGTTGTCGACGTGCATGGAGCCGCTCGAGACCGCCTCGCCCTGCATCGCGAACTTGAGGAGCTCGAGCTTCGTGCAGGGCTGTGGAAGCAGCGCGTTTCCAGCGACGACCGCCGCCACTGCGGACGCGGCCGAGCCGCCGAGCCCCGAGCCGAGCGGTATGCCCTTGTCGATCTCCATCTCGAAACCGAAATCGAGGCCGAGCGCGTCCTGCATCGCGAGCAGCGCACGGCCCGCGGTGTTCCGCTCGGCATCGAGCGGCAGCTCGCCCGCGACGCCGCGTATCGCACGGATGCGCACGCTGCGCTCGGGAATCCGACGCAGGGTCACCCTGTCCCCCAGCGCGTCAACAGAGAAACCGAGGATGTCGAAGCCGATCGCGACGTTCCCGACGGACGCTGGAGCGAACGCCGTGACCGCCCGCTCGCTCGCGGAGCGCGATCCTGCCGGAGCCGAGGTGGCATCGGAAATGGCTGCCGGAGGCGTCACAGTCGGGCTCCCAGATAGGCGGACAGGCGCAGCAGATCGGCGAACACGCCGCCGGCCGTCACTTCGGGCCCGGCGCCCGGGCCCTGCACGATGAGCGGATTGTCGCAGTAGCGGCTCGTCGCGAAGCGCACCACGTTGTCCGTGAGCGCGATGTTGGCGAACGCATGCTTCGCGTCGAGCTCGACCACGCCGACAGTGGCCTCTCCCTCCGCCGTGAGCCGTCCGACGTAGCGCAGCACCCGGCCGCGCGAACGCGCGCTCTCGAAACGGTCGCGCATCGCGGCGTCGTACTGTGGCAGGCGTGCCAGGAAGTCGTCGATCGAACCTTCCTCCAGCCCGCGCGGAACGAGGCTCTCCACCTTCACGTCCGCGAGATCGAGCTTGAGACCCATCTCGCGCCCGAGAATGATGAGCTTGCGCGCGACGTCCATGCCCGACAGGTCGTCCCTCGGATCGGGCTCGGTGTAGCCGCGCTGCTTCGCGTCGCGCACGATCTCGGAGAACGGCGTGCGCCCGTCGTAGACATTGAAGAGATACGCGAGCGTGCCGGAGAAGATGCCCTCGATGCTCGTGATCTCGTCGCCCGTCTCGCGCAGATCGCGCAGCGTGTGGATGACGGGCAGGCCCGCGCCCACCGTCGCCTCGTAGAGGTAATGGGCGCCGCTCGAGCGGCGCGCCTCCTGCAGCGAGCGGTAGTACGACCACTCGGCGCTGTTCGCCTTCTTGTTCGGCGTCACGATGTGGATGCCGGCTGCGAGCCAGTCGCGGTAGTTGCGCGCCACCGCCTCGCTCGCCGTGCAGTCGATCAGCACGGTGTGCGGCAGGTAGTCGACGCGCACGTGCTCCACGAAGCGCGCGAGGTCGCCCGGCACCGAGCGCTCCTCGAACTCCTGGCGCCAGCGCGTGAGATCGATTCCGCCGTCCGCGAGCGCCATGCGGCTCGAGGAGAGAATGCCGCGGACGCGCAGGTCGAGCTTGAACTGCTCGCGCAGCCGCGCGCTCTGCGAGGCGAGCTGGTCGAGCAGCACGCGCCCCACCGTCCCGGGTCCGATGACGCCGATGGAGATGGTGTGGGGTGAGAGATAGAAGCCCGCGTGCACCGCGCGCAGAGCGCGCGTCGTGTTGCGGCTCTCGATCACGACCGAGATGTTGCGCTCGGACGCACCCTGCGCGATGGCGCGCACGTTCACGCCGGTGTTCCCCAGCGCGTTGAAGACTTTCGCCGCGACGCCCGGCGTGCCCGCCATGCCGTCGCCGACCACCGCGAGGATCGCGAGATCCTTGTCGACGTCCACGCTCTGGATCTGGCCCTCCTTGAGCTCGCGGTCGAAGGCGGCGCGCACGACCTCTGCCGCGCGCTCGGCCTGGGACTGCGGCACCGCGCAGCAGATCGAGTGCTCGGAGCTCCCCTGCGAGATGAGGATCACGGAGATCCCTTCCTCGCGCAGCGCGCCGAACAGACGGTATGCCGTGCCGGGCACGCCGATCATTCCTGCGCCTTCGAGGTTCACCAGCGCGATCTCCTCGATGCTGGTGATGCCCTTGACCGGCAGGTCGGAATCCGGGTGCGCGCAGATGAGCGTACCCGGCTTCTCGGGCGCGAAGGTGTTGCGGATCCAGATGGGAATGCCCCGCCGGACGGCCGGAGCCATCGTCTGCGGGTGAATCACCTTGGCGCCGAAGTACGCGAGCTCCATCGCCTCGTTGTACGACAGCGAGTCGATCACCTGCGCGTCGGGCACGCGACGCGGGTCGGCCGACAGGACGCCGTCCACGTCGGTCCAGATGTGGATCTCGCGCGCGCCGAGCAGCGCGCCGAAGATCGACGCGGAGAAGTCGCTTCCATTGCGGCCGAGCGTCGTCTGGACACCGCGGCGGTCCGAAGCGATGAAGCCCGTGATGACGAGGGTGCCCCTGAAGTCGGGCGCGACCAGCTCCCGGAGCTTCGCTTCCGACTCAGCCCACTGCACGGCCGGTCCCAGTGCGCCCCACTCCACCACCACCGCCTGACGCGCGTCGATCCACTGCACCACGCCGGGGCGCCGGCCGCGCTCCTCGAGCATCTGATGGAAGAGCCGCGTGGACCAGATTTCGCCGTAGCCGACGATGAGGTCGCTCACGTTGCGCGCGGCCGCGCGGGTGAGCTTCACGGTGTGCAGGATGCCTTCGATGTCGTGGCAATCCCGTTCGAAAGCGGCGAGGTAGCGGCGTGCCGCTTCCGTCCGCAGCACCGCCTCGGCAATGGCGGCGTGCCGGGCACGAATCTGCCCGAGCTCGCCCCTGTAGCCGTCGTCCTGCGCCTCGGCGAGCGCGACGAGGCGCAGCAGCGCGTCGGTGACGCCACGGCAGGCCGAGAGAACCACCGCGAGACGCGGCTCCTTCTGCGACTCGACGATCGCCGCGACGCGCTGGAAGCAGTCGGCGTCGGCGACGCTCGATCCACCGAACTTATGGACGATCCACGATTCAGTACTGGTCATCGGCTGCGGCGACCTGGAACTGGAAACTGCCCGGGCGGTGACGGGCCGGCAAAAAAGCTGTGCGACTCTAATGGCGCGCCCCGACAGGCGCAACTCGGCCCGTCACGGTCCTGCGAACGCAGGTCAACCGAGCCGTTTCCGGAAGCGAAGCGCCGCGAGCGCCAGGGCGACGACGAGGAAGATCGCCAGCTTGGTGAGCGGCCAGGAGAGCGATGCGAGGTCGGCCCCGCGCAGGACGACTCCCCGGACGATGTCGTTGAAATGCGTCAGCGGCAGCACCTGCGCGATCGCCCGGGCGATCCAGGGCATGCCGTCGAAGGGAAACATGAACCCCGACAGCAGGATCGACGGCAGCATCGTCAGGAAACCGAGCTGCATGGCCTGGAACTGAGTCCGTGCCACGGTGGAGATCAGCAGCCCCATGGCCAGCGTCGCGGCGATGAACAGGCTCGCGCCGGCGTAGAGCTCCCACACGCGGCCGCTGAAGGGAACGTCGAACAGGAGAATTCCCGTCACGAGGATCAGGGTCGTCTGGATGAGGCCGACGAACACATAAGGAAGGAGCTTGCCGATCATGATCTCCACCGGCTTCACCGGCGTCGTGATCAGCAGCTCGTGATTGCCGCGCTCACGCTCCCGCACGAGGGCGATGGCCGTGAAGATGACCATGGTCATGCTGAGGATCACGCCGATGAGCGCCGGGACGATCTGCACGGCCGTGCGCCGCTCGGGGTTGTACTCGACCTGCACCTCGAGCTCGCGTGTCGTGGGCCCGGGCGTCACGCCTCGCGCGGTCAGCGGCAGTGCGGCGAGGCCGCGGGCGGCAGCCTCGACGCCGGGCTCCGTGCCGTCGATCAGGAGCTGCGCGGCGGGACGCCGGGGATCGAGCAGCCGTCTCTCGAAATCGGGCGGGATGTAGAGGGCGATGGAGACTTCGCCGGCATCGAGCATTCTGCGCAGCTCCCGGGCATCGCTCGCGACGGCCACGAACTCGACGACCTGTGTCGCCTGCAGATCCGCCACCAGTGCCCGCGAGGCCGACGTGCCGGCCAGATCCGCAACCGCGGCACGAAGCTCCCGCACGTCGAAGTTGATCCCATAGCCGAACAGCAGGATCTGCATGAGCGGAATGCCGACGATCATGCCGCCGGTGAGGCGATCGCGGCGGAGCTGGCGCAGCTCCTTGCCCGCGATGGCGCGCACGCGCGCGAAGAAGGCCGGGAGTCCCTTCATGCCGTGCCCCCGCGCTCCGCGCCGTTACCGGATGGCGCCCCTGCGCCGGGCAGTGTCGCCGCCACGAACACGTCTTCGAGATTCGGTCGCGCGTCTTCGACTTCCGCCTCGACGCCGGCAGCGGCCAGGGTCTGACGTACGAGACGCGCCGGCTCGCTCACCTCGCGCCGGACGAGCACGTGCAGCCGCAGACCGAGCTGGGCGAGACTCGTCACATCGGGCAGGCCGTGCAGCGCGCGGCGTGCCGCCTGCGCATCGTCTGCCTGAACCTCGACCACGTGCATCGGCAGGCGCGCCATGAGCTGCTGAGGCGGCCCTTCGGCGACCACCCTGCCCTGGTTCAGGATCGCGAGCCCGTGACAGCGCTCGGCCTCGTCCATGTAGTGCGTGGAGACGAGGATCGTCGTGCCGCGCGCGGCGAGCGCGAAGAGGCTTTCCCAGAAGTCGCGCCGGCTCTGAGGATCGACCGCGCTCGTCGGCTCGTCGAGGAGCAGGAGCTGCGGCTCGTGGAGCGTCGCCGCCGCGAGCGCGAGGCGCTGCCGCTGGCCGCCGCTCAATGTCCCCGCCAGCCGCTTCTCGAGCTCCTCCAGCCGGAACTCCTCGATCACCTCGGCGATGCGGCGCTTCGCCCGCGCCCGCTCCAGCGTGTACACCTGCGCGATGAATTCCAGGTTCTCGCGCACGGTGAGGTCTTCCCAGAGCGAGAACTTCTGGGTCATGTAGCCGATACGGGCCCGCAGCGCCTCCGCGTCGCGCGGTACTTCGTGACCGAGCACGCGGATCGTTCCCGACGTCGGCGTCAGCAGGCCGCACAGCATGCGGATGGTGGTGGACTTTCCGGAGCCGTTCGGGCCGAGGAAGCCGTAGATGCGAGCGCGCGGGATCGAGAGCGTCACGTGATCGACCGCGAGCACGTGTCCGAAGCGCCGCGTCAGCCCGTGCGCCTCGATCGCGGGCGGCTCGTCCGCAACCATTCCCGGAGGGGCGCTCTCACTCACGCCCCACCTCGATGAGCTCCACTTCGACCGGTACTCCCACGGGCAGATCGCGAGCCCGCGGGTCCGTCACCTCGACCTCCGCGAGGAAGCTGAGGCGACTCCGATCACGCTGTGTGAGAGCGTAATACGGCGTGAATGCCGCTTCGCTCGACACGAAGCGCATCGTGCCGGGCAGCGGATCCTCGCGACCGTCGACATAGACGAGCGCCCGGCTGCCCGGCCGGACGCGCACGCGCAGCGGCTCCGGGATGTACACGCGCGCGTAAGGTGCGGTGTCCGCGAGCAGCACGGCGATCGTGCCGCCCTGTGGCGGGCGCTCGCCCACCTCGTACGGCAGTGCATCGACGATTGCAGCCTGCGGCGCGCGCACGATCAGTCTTTCGTTGCTGAGGGTGATCTCCTTGAGGCGCGCCTCCGCGGCGGCGAGCGCGGCGCGCGCCTGATCCAGCTCCTCGATGCGCGTTCCCCGCATCAGCATGGTGAGCTGTGCCTGCGCGGCGCGCAGGTTGGCGCGCGACGCGTCGCGCGCGGCACGTGCACGATCGAGCTCGGACTCGCTGAGCAACCGCTGCTCGACGAGACCGTCGACGCGAAGGAACTCGCGCTCGTCGCGTGCGAGCGTCGCCTCGAGTGCAGCGACTCGTGCACGCGCTTCGTCGATGGTCTCGATGCGGGCGCCCTGCACGAGCTCGGCGAGTCGATTGCGAGCCTGCGCGGCGAGCGCTTCCGCCTGCGCGGCGCGCGCTTCGGCGAGCTGCGTTTCCTGACGGAGGAGCACGCGTCCCGCCTCGACGCGCTCGCCTTCGCGCACTTCGATGGCGGTGATCGGCTCGGAAGCCTCGGCAGCGATCTCGATGCGATCGCGCTCGAGCGTACCGGGCAGACGCGGGGGATCCTCCCTGGTGCACGCGGCAAGGAGCACGGCGATTCCCACGGCGAGCGGCAAGAGCACGCGCAGTCGTACGCTGGTGAGTGTCCCCGGCATGCTCATCTCGATTGCCTTCGCTCTTCAGTATGGCCGGCCCGAGGCGCGAGCCCGTGATACAGCACCTCGCGGATGTGGCCGGCAAGCTGCTCCGCGAACGCTTCGTCGAGCCGCACGCCGAAGAGCCGGCTCGTGAGCTGGTAGGCCAGGAACGGAAACGCCGCGAGACTCACCATCGAGAGCACGATGAGCTCAGGATCGAGGTCGGAACGGAGCCGGCCGCGCTCGATCTCGTCGCGCACCAGCGACTCGACGAGCGGCGCGAGCCTTCCCGCGACTTCCTTGAGGAACATGGGCCGCAGCGGTCCGTCCGGCGGCAGCACCTCGCGCAGGACGAGCCCGACCATCCACGGATTGGCGGCCCACGTGCGCGTCACGCCGGCGATCAGCCCGCCGAGATCCACCTCGACTTCGCGCGCCACCATCGCGTCGATGCGGCTTCGAAGCGGTGCGAGGATCGACTCCAGCATCTCGCGATAGAGCCCCTCCTTGCCGCCGAAGTAGTAGCGGATCATCGCGACGTTGGCCCCTGCCGCCGCGGCGACCTGCCGGCTCGACACGGCGCGGAAGCCGTAGCGCAGGAAGAGCTCGCGCGCCGCCTCGAGCAGCGCCTCGCGGACGTTCTCCGAATGGCCCGCGCGTGGCCGGCCGCGCGATCGGCGCCGCCTCGCCCCGCCTGCGGGAGCGACCGGCGGAACTCCGGCCGCGCGCCGCGAAGACTGAGGTTTATTAACCATGTGTGTAATTACACGCTTCGCGGGCGCGCGGATGCAATGGACGCCGGCACGGGAGTGTTGAATTTCAGCGGCCCTCCCCTCGGCGCTGGCATAATCGCGCGCCGTGGAATCCTCTCTCGCTCCGCTTCTTCCCCTTTACGAGCGCGAGCGCGCCGCCGGGCGTGCGGCCGCGCTTGCCGTCGTGCTCGATACTGCCGGCTCGACGTACCGCAAACCGGGTGCGCTGATGCTGATCGCCTCGACTGGCGAATACGCGGGACTGCTCTCGGGCGGCTGTCTCGAAGGCGACCTGCGCGAGCACGCGCGCGCGGTCATCGATTCGGGAGAGCCGCGCACCGTCAGCTACGACATGCGCGGTCCGGACGATCTCCTGTGGGGGCTCGGCGTCGGATGCGAAGGGGCGATGCAGATCCTTCTGCTCCGAGTGGGCCCCGCGAACGACTGGCAGCCGCTCGCGCATCTCGTCGCGGCGCACGCCGCGCAGTCACCTACCGCGATCGCGCTCGTCGTCGAACCGGCGCGGTCCGATGAGCGGCGCGGAGCGGTCGTGCTGCCGGACGGCACGGACGAGCGTTCGGTCGCGCTGCGGTCTCTCCTCGAATCGGCCGCGCGCTCGGGACGAGCCCCGTGGATGGAAGACGTTGCTGCAGTCGGGCGTGTCTTCGTGCTGCCGCTCGCCCTCCCGCCGCGCCTTCTGCTCCTCGGCGCAGGCCCGGATACGCTGCCGATCGTCGACTTCGCCGCGCGGCTCGGCTGGAAGGTCGTGCTGGTGGATCATCGTCCGGCCTACGCGCAGCGCGAACGCTTTCCGCTCGCAGAGCGTGTCGTGCTCTCGCGGCCCGATGAGCTCACGAGCCATCTCGATCCCGCGGAGTTCGACGCCGCGGTCGTGATGAGTCATCACCTGGCGTCGGATCTCGAATACCTGCGCGCGCTCGCAAAGCGGGGCCCGCGTTACGTGGGTCTCCTCGGACCGGCGCACCGCCGCGAGCGGCTGCTCACCGATCTCGGCGAGCTCGCCGAAGTCCTGCGTCCGCGACTGCGTGCACCGGTGGGGCTTGCGCTCGGCGGACGGGCACCGGAATCGATCGCGCTCGCGATCGTCGCGGAGATTCACGCCTTCCTGCACGGCCTCGAGGGACGGCCGTTCAGCTCGACATCCGCCTGACGCGGCGGACGCCGCCGGGAGCAGCAGAGGATCAGCCGCGCGCCAGCGCGCCCTTCACGCCGGTACCGAGTCCCGCAGCGCGAATGGTGTCCTCGCCGTCGATGGGCAGCTCGGGCTCCATCGGCCGCAGAGAATCCGGCTCGGGCAAGGGATCGAAGGGCACGTCGGCATTGCCGGCATCCAGGAAGTCGCGCGCACGTCTTGCCGTTCCGTGCGGATCCTCGAGCACCGGCAACGCGCCCGTGCCCCGCACGATCTCGACCCGCACGCTGTGCGCATTGACGAGCTGCTCGCGTGCCGCGGCCAGCGACATGTCGGCGTCCGCTTCGGGCAGCGCGCCCCAGAGGAGCAGCACCGGCGCGCGGATGCGTCTCAGGCTCCCTCCGACGTCACCGGGATCGTACTGCTGCAGACGCATCAGCTCGGCGCGGCGATTGCCCTGGCGGCGCCACAGCAGATGCCACTCTTCGACGAGCTCGTCGCTGACGCGCGCAGGATCGGCGAATCCGTGCCGCAGCAGCTCCTCCGTGACGAGGCGCGGCACGAAGCGCGCCATGGCCCGCTCGCCCCAGGAAACGCTCGCGTCGGACGCCGGCCCGCCGGCGCGCATCGCGTGCGATCGCGGGAAACCGATATCCGGACCCACAACGATGAGGCGGGCGACGCGCTCTTCATGGGCTGCGGTGTAGTGGATCGCCGCGGTGGCGCCGACGGACGCGCCGCCGAGCGCGAAACGCTCGAGCCCCATGCGATCCGCGAATCGTTCCACGAGCTCGATGGTCCGCTCGAGCGAATAGTCGCCGGTCGGATCAGGCCCTGTGAGCCCGCAGCCCGGCAGATCGAAGCGAACGACGCGATAGCGCTCGCGCAGCTCCTCGGCCCACGGCTCCCACATGAGAAGACTCGCGCGCGGTCCGTGGAGCAGAAGGATCGCTGGACCCTGACCCTCGTCGCGGAAGTGCACTCGCACGCCGTCGAGCGTCACGAACCGGGAAGGCGGCTGCGCGAAGCGTGCCTCGAGCTCCTCCGGCTGCAGGTCGCGGCCCGCATAGCCTGCCACGCCCAGCGCGGCGATCAGGACCAGAGCAAAGTAGACCAATACTTTCATTGGCTTACGGACGAGTCCTGAAGTGGAGTCTAGCTCGTGCCGCCTGCTCTGGATGCGCAGGACCCTTGGCTGCGCCGTCGATCCTCGCCCAGTCGTCCCGTTCCGGCAAATCTTGTGCGGCAAGCTGTGAAACGCATAAGGTCCCGCGGCCCGATCGGCCAGCACATGCAGTAACCGGACCCTCAAGTGAACGAGCTCGAATACATCCGTTCCCAGGTCGCTCTCGAGCACCGGCACCTTCTTGCCGTCGCACGCGCGTGCGCCGAAGCGTTCTCCGGCCCGGAAGCCCCTCCGGACGCATTCCTGAAAGCCTGCGCGGAGTATCTGGTGCGCTCAGGCCGACGCTGGCTCGCGCGGGTTCGCGCGGCGTCTCAGCCGACCGATTCTCCCGCCGATGCGTCGACGCGGAAGTCCGGTGATGCACGTACGGCGCCGGAGATCGCCGATCCTGCGACGTGCGAGGGGAGCCTCGCGGAGCTCGAGCGTGCGATGCGTGCGGGCACCGATGGCACCGATCCGGCGCGGCTCGCCGCAGCGTGCCGCGCCTGCGCGCACGTCCTTGCATCGGCACTCAGCCTGCCGCAGTGCGGACTTTCACGCGCGGATACCTGGACCGCCGCACAATGGCGGCGATTCGCGAGCGTAGACGCCGATTCCATTCTGGAGGAGCGCGCCGCCTGGGAAGCGATCGTGCGCGCCCTTCCGGCGGGTGTCAGACTCGAAGATGGGTGCGTTCCGGCGGATGGATCCGGCAACGAAGGGGCACGGCGCGCGTGAATACTGAAGCTGGAGAAGCCTCAGGCTCGGCGCTGCACGCGGTGGTGCTCGCCGCGGGAGCTTCCTCGCGCTTCGGTTCGGCGAAGCAGCTCGTCCGGGTCGACGGTCGGCCGCTTCTGCACACCATCGTCTCGCGCGCCGTGGAAGTTGCCGGCTACGCCGTCACGGTAGTGCTCGGCGCGCGCGCCGCGGAGCTCACCCCACTCCTCCGCCACTCGCCGGCATCGGTGGTCATCAACCGCAACTGGAGCGAGGGTCTCGCGAGCTCCATCCGCGTCGCTGTCGAACGGCTGCCGGGGAGCTGCGGTGGCGTCATGCTGATCCTCGCCGACCAGGCAGCCGTGACGGCGCAGGACCTGAAGCGCCTCGCCGAGGCGTGGCAACGGCAGCCCGATTACATCATCGCCGCGCAATACGGCACGACGACCGGCGCGCCGGCGATCTTCCCCCGCTGGACGTTCGGCGATCTGCTCGAGCTGCGCGGAGACCGCGGGGCGCAGATGCTGCTCCGGCGTTACAGTGACCGCGTCGTGCGCGTGCCGATGCCGCGCGCCGCAATCGACATCGACACGCCCGAGGATCTCCTGGAGCTCAATCCTCCCCAGCGCTGATCGCGAGCAGCGCGTCGCCCTCACGCACGCGGTCGCCCGCCCGCACGCGCACCTCGGAGACGACGCCGGTGCCCGATGCGGTCATCGTGTGCTCCATCTTCATCGCCTCGAGCACCACCAGCGCCTGGCCTCGTGTGACCCGATCGCCGGGATTCACCCGCACGGCGAGCACGAGCCCGGGCATGGACGCACGGATCACGCCTTCGACGGCGGCTGCTCCCGCCTCGCTGGCACGGCTCAGCCGCTCGAAGCGATGCCACTCGCCGTCGAGCCAGACGGAAACCCTGTCGGGCTCCACGTGCGCGGTCCATCCGATCGGCGTGCTCCCGAGCCGGCCGGTGAGCCGCAGCGCTCCACCTGTGCGTTCGATGATCGAAAGTCCCTGCAGACGGCTCTCGCGCGTGCCGAGACGGACGAGCCAGTCGCCATCCGGTCCGCGCCGCACGCTCGCCAGATAAGTGTCCGAAGCGCTCTCGAGACGCACCAGAGACTCGCCGGCGCCGTGGACCGACCAGCCGTCCGCGAGGTCCCAGGGTGAACCCGCCGGCGACGCGAGCGCGCCAGCGTCCACCAGAAGACTCACTGCCCCGAGTACCGCGGCGCGCTCGGTCTGCGCGCCGGCATCGGGCAGCAGCGCCGCACCTCGCTCGTCGATGAGACGCGTCGAGACATCTCCCGACTGCACCTGCGGGTCTCCCGCGAGCGCGAGCAGCGCGGCGAGATTCGTGGTCACACCCTCGACCCGAACGCCCTGAAGCGATTCGCGCAGACGCGCGAGCGCGGTGTCTCGATCCGCCGCGTGCACGATGAGCTTCGCGAGCAGTGCGTCATAGTCGACGACGACCCTGTCGCCCTCCTCCACGCCGGCATCGATCCGCAGATGTGGCGCCGGCGCAGGCCACACGAGACGCTCGATCCTGCCTCCCGAAGGCAGGAAACCGTTGCGCGGGTCCTCCGCGTAGATGCGCGCTTCGATTGCGTGACCGGAGGCCCGGATCTGATCCTGCCGCAGAGGAAGCGGCTCGCCGGCGGCGACACGAAGCTGCCATTCGACCAGGTCGATCCCGAGAATCATCTCCGTGACGGGATGCTCGACCTGCAGGCGCGTGTTCATCTCCAGAAAGTAGAACTCGCCGCCGCCCACGACGAACTCCACCGTGCCCGCGTTCTCGTAGTCCACTGCCCGCGCCGCGGCGACGGCTGCCGCGTGCAGACGAGCGCGAAGATCGTCCGGCAGCCGCGGCGCCGGTGCTTCCTCGATGATCTTCTGGTAGCGCCGCTGCAGCGAGCAGTCGCGCTCGAGGAGATGCATACAGTTGCCGTGGCGATCCGCGATGACCTGCACCTCGACGTGCCGCGCGTTCTCCACGTAGCGCTCGAGCATGACGCGGCCGTCCCCGAACGCCCGCTCGGCCTCGCCCCGCGCCGCCGCGATGCTCTCCTCGAGGTGCTCGGCCGTGCGCACGATGCGCATCCCCTTGCCGCCTCCGCCCGCGATGGCCTTGACGAGCAGTGGAAAGCCGATGCGCTTCGCTGCCGCCGCGAGCCGCTCGAGGCTCTGATCCGCGCCGAGGTAGCCCGGCACGACGGGCACGCCGGCGGACTGCATCAGCGACTTCGCCCGATCCTTGACACCCATGGCGCGGATCGCAGCGGGCGGCGGACCGACGAACACGATACCGGCGCGCGCGCAGGCTTCGGCGAGCTCGGCGCTCTGCGCCAGGAAGCCGTAGCCGGGATGGATGGCCTCGGCTCCGCTTTCCCGCGCGGCGCGCAGAAGCGCTTCGATGTTGAGATAACTCTCGCGTGCGCTCGCAGGACCGATGCGCACGGCCTCATCGGCAACGCGCGTGTGCAGCGCTCCGGCGTCCGCGTCCGAGTAGACGGCAACCGTCCGTATGCCTAGGCGGCGCGCGGTGCGCACGATGCGGCACGCGATCTCGCCGCGGTTGGCAATGAGGAGCTTCGTGAACATCAGCCGCGCGCTCCCGAAAGCACCGCGAGCGCCTGAGCGTGCAGCTCGCGATTCGCCGCGTACAGCGCAGTGCCGCCTTCATGCGGCGCCTTGCCGGTCCAGTCGGTGACGATGCCGCCGGCCGCCTCGACGATCGGGACGAGCGGCTGCACGTCCCAGGGCTTGAGACCCGCTTCGACGACGAGATCGGTGTGACCTGCCGCGAGGAGGCACGGCGTGTAGCAGTCCCCACCGTAGCGCACCATGCGCACCTCGGACGCGAGGCGTTCGAAGGCGGCTCGTTCTTCCGCCGCTTCGAAGAGGGCCGGATCGGTGACACAGACGATCGCGTCCCGAAGCCGCGTCGCGCCTCTCGTCTTCAGGGGCGACGCCAGGCCGCCGCGGCGCAGCTCGGCACCGAGCGCCGAACCGACGAACGTCTCGTCCACATAGGGCTGACGCATCACGCCGAGCACGGGGCGCGAGCCGTCGTTGAGCGCGATCAGCGTGCCCCAGTGGAGCTGCCCCAGGATGAAGGCGCGCGTGCCGTCGATGGGATCGATGATCCAGGTGAGCGCGCTTGCGCCCTGCGCCGCGCCGTGCTCTTCGCCCAGTATCCCGTGCTCCGGGAACTCGCGGCGGATCTCCTCGCGAATGACTTCCTCCGCCGCGCGATCGGCAGCGGTCACGGGATCGAAGGCGCCCGCGGAACCCTTGTCGATCACGTCGGGCTGCGCACGGAAGTACGGCAGGATCCGCTCTCCGGCGAGCAGCGCGAGGTGCACCGCGAACTCCACGAGCCGGCGAAGCTCATCACCCGTGGGCGTGGCCGGCACACGCCCCGCTTCGCCGCCGCTCACCCGCCTGCCTCGAAGAGCTCGCGCCCGATCAGCATGCGGCGGATCTCGTTCGTGCCGGCGCCGATCTCGTAGAGCTTCGCATCGCGCAGCAGCCGCCCCGCCGGATAGTCGTTGATGTAGCCGTTGCCGCCGAGCGCCTGTACGGCCTGCAACGCGCACTGCGTCGCGCGTTCGCTCGCGAACAGGATGCAGGCCGCCGCGTCGAAGCGCGTCGTGCGCCCCTGGTCGCAGGCCCGCGCGACGCTGTACACGTACGCGCGCGCCGCGTTGAGCGAGGTGTACATGTCGGCAATCTTCGCCTGCATGAGCTCGAACGTGCCGATCGGCCTGCCGAACTGCTTGCGCTCGCGCACGTACGGCAGAACGACGTCGAGACACGCCTGCATGATGCCGAGCGGTCCGCCCGCGAGCACCACGCGCTCGTAGTCGAGCCCGCTCATGAGGACCTGCGTGCCGCGTCCGGGTTCGTGCAGCACGTTCTCGATCGGCACACGGCAGTCGTCGAACACGAGCTCGCAGGTATCCGACCCGCGCATGCCGAGCTTGTCGAGCTTCTGCGCGGTCCGGAAACCCGGAAAGCCCTTCTCGACGATGAACGCCGTCACGCCCGGCGTTCCCGAGTTCGCGTCGAGCTTCGCGTAGACCACGATCACGTCCGCTTCGGGACCGTTCGTGATCCACATCTTGCGGCCGTTGAGCAGATAGTGGTCGCCGCGCAGCTCCGCCGTCATGCGCATGCCCATGACGTCGGAACCCGCCTCGGGCTCGCTCATCGCGAGCGCGCCGACGTGCTCACCCGAAAGCAGGCGCGGCAGATAGCGCCGCTTCTGCTCCTCCGTTCCGAAGCGACGGATCTGGTTCACGCACAGATTCGAGTGCGCACCGTACGACAGCCCGACGGATGCGGACGCACGGCTGATCTCCTCCATCGCCACCACGTGCTCGAGATAGCCGAGTCCGCTCCCGCCGTACTCGGTCTCGACCGTGATGCCGAGGAGACCCAGAGCGCCGAGCTCGGGCCACAGGTCGCGAGGAAAAGTATTGGTTGCGTCTATCTCGGCGGCGCGAGGAGCGATGAGCTCGGTGGCGAAGTCGCGCACAGTCCGGCGCAGCAGATCCACGCTCTCGCCGAGTCCAAAGTCGAACTCGATCAATGGCAAAACCTCCGCGCAGCCCGGGCGGCCGCGCGTCCCGAGACTTGAAGGATGGCTAGAGTGTACACCCGGGTGCCGCGGGACCGGCTGTGCGCGCGGGAAACCGCGCGGAATGCAAGCGGAGGCGGCAGCGTGCAGGCGCGCTGCGCCGCGCTATGTCAACACTCGTGCTGTCCCGTCGCTGCTGCGGGATGCGGGAAGTTGTCCGACTCGTCCTCGTCGGCGCGCGGCTTCAAGCACGCGAAGTCCTTCTCGACCACGATGCGCAGCTCGATACCGTCAGCGCTCTGCGTTCCGTTCACCGTCACGAGATCCGTCTCACACCACTCGCGTGCCTGAGACTCCGGCAGGCGCACCTCGATCGTGTCGTCTGCAAACGATGCAGCCGGCGACTGCGCACGCGCATCGCGGGTGAGCCGGTACACCAGCGCGCGTCCCGCGCCGAAGCGGATGCGATCCTCCACCGTACCTTCACGCGCGAAGCGATCGAGCTCGCCTCGAGTGAGCCTCAACCGCAGTGAATCGCCCTTGATCCTCAGTTTCATGATCCCTTTCCTTCCGAAACTCCCGCCATCTCGAGCACGCGGCGTGCGTGCTCGAGATGCGGTCTGTCGAGCATCTGTCCATCGAGCCCGACCACGCCCGCTCCCGGTGTAGCCTCGAACGCCGCGACGATCCGGCGCGCGCGTTCCACTTCCTCCGCCGACGGGGTGAATGCGGCGTTGATCGGCTCGATCTGATCCGGGTGGATCGCGAGCTTGCCGGTGAACCCGTCGCGCCGTGCGCGCTCGGCCTCGCGCTCGAGTCCCTGCCTGTCCCTGAAGCCGGCGTAGACGCCGTCGATTGCCTGGACCTTCGCCGCCGCCGCCTGGAGAAGACAGCACGTCCGCGCAGCGAGGAACGGCGCCGCGAGACTTCCGTCCTCCTCGCGCTTCACGCTCGCACCGAGCGCCGCGGAGAGGTCCTCCATTCCCCACGTCAGACCCGCAAGGCGCGCACCCAGCGCCGCATAGCCGCCCGGGGCGAGCAGTGCCTCGGGCGTCTCCGTTGTGATGACGATGATGCGCACCGAACCCGGCGCCAGGCCTTCGCGCACCTCGAGCGCCTCGAGGTAATGCGCGAGCAGCAGAGCGTCCTGCGCCGAGCGCACCTTGGGCAGCACGATGCCGTCGGGACGTGCACCGACCACGGCGGCGAGGTCGCGCAGGATCTCCCCGCTCTGAACGCCGTTCACTCTCACCCAGCGCTGCTGAGCCGGCCGCTCGCGCGCACCGCGCAGGAACTCGGCGACGCACTGCCTGGCCGCGGGCAGGCGCTCCGGTGCCACCGAGTCCTCGAGATCGAGGATCAGCGCATCGGCAGCGCTCGCGGCGGCCTTCGCGAGCTTGCGCTCGCTGTCGCCCGGCACGAAGAGCAGCGAGCGCAGCATCACGCGGGCCTCTTCATCATGAGTGCCGCACGGCGGCAGGACGCCACCTCCTCGTCGCGCTGATTGAAAGCGCGATGCTCGAAGACGACGATGCCCGAATCCGGACGCGAGCGGCTCTCGCGCACGCTCACGACCGTCGTCTCCGCGCGCAGCGTGTCGCCGACGAACACCGGGCGCGGAAACTTCACCTCTTCCCAGCCGAGATTGCCGAGCGTCGTACCGAAGGTGGTGTCGTACACCGACAGCCCGACCATCAGGCCCAGCGTGAACACGCTGTTGACGATGCGCTCGCCGAACACCGTGCCCTTGCAGTACTCCGCATCGAGATGCAGCGCGGCGGGATTCATGGTGAGCGCGCAGAAGAGCAGATTGTCCGTCTCGGTCACCGTGCGGCGCACCTTGTGCACGAAGCGCTGCCCCGGCGTGAACTCCTCGAAGTAGAGTCCTGACATCCGCGCATCTCCGTCCGCAGGGATGCACTAGTGTCGCACATCGGGGGCGGCGCGGGGTTGCGCCGCGCGTGGAGCGGCGCCTTCCGGCGAATCCCGGAGCCGCCTTCAGCGCATCGGCAGCTCGATGTCGGCGAAGAGCTCCGCGGTCTCCTCGGGCGTCGCCGCGCGGTGCGCGCGCTCGACGAGCCTGCGGTCGAGGTGAGGCGCGAGGAGCTGCGCGAAGTCGTACATGTACTTGCGCAGCAGCGTGCCGCGGCGGAAGCCGAGCCAGGTCGTGTGCGCGGCGAAGAGGTGCGAGGCGTCGATCGCAACGAGGTCGCGGTCTTCCTTCGGGTCGATCGCCATGTGCGCGACGATGCCGACACCGAGACCGAGGCGCACGTACGTCTTGATGACGTCGGCGTCGCGCGCGGTGATCGCCACGTCCGGCGTGTATCCGGCCTTCGCGAAAGCTTCGTGCAGCGAAGAGGGACCGGTGAAGCTGAACGTGTACGTGATGATCGGATAGCCCGCGAGCTGCTTGAACGTGGGACGCGGAACGGACGCGAGCGGATGGCTCGGCGGCACGATGATCGTCCGGTACCAGCGATAGCACGGCAGCAGGGTGAGATCGGTGAAGAGCCGCTCCGATCCCGTGGCGATCGCGCAGTCGACCAGGTCCTTCGCGACGAGATCGGCGATCTGCTCGGTGGTGCCCTGATGCAGGTTGATGCGCACCTGCGGATAGCGCTGGCGGAACTGCCGGATGACGTCCGGCAGAACGTAGCGCGCCTGCGTGTGCGTGGTTCCGATGGAGAGGCTCCCCTTCGCCTCGTCGCGCAGCTCCTTGGACAGGTCCTTGATGGCCTGCGCCTCCTGCAGTATGCGCTGTGCCCGCTCGATGACCTTCTGCCCCGCAGGAGTGATGCGCGTGAGGTTCCTGCCCTCGCGGACGAAGATCTGGAAGCCGAGCTCGTCCTCGAGCAGCTTGATCTGCTTGCTCACGCCGGGCTGGGAGGTATGGAGCTTCTGTGCCGCGGCCGTGATGTTGAGACCACTCTGGGCCACGGCAGCCAGGTAGCGCAACTGGTGGAGCTTCATCGCGGTGCCGGTTCCTCCATGCACGATGCGGGTGCGCGAGCCCGCGCACCCCTTGAAAGCGTGAGATTAGCAGTGTGCGACGGCCGCGGCCCAGCAGGCACGGACGGCCGCCGGAAGCACCCTGACGGATGAAACATCACCGGCGGGTCTCTGCTCATGCGCCTACGTTATGAGCGCCGTTTCCCTGTCCGGCCATCCCCGCGGCGGCGTGCGCCATAACCGGCCTTAAGGGACTCAGAATTGATCGTTCGTTCCGGGCCTCCGGACCGGCCGATATAGTCGGCGCACGATGGCGGAACTGCTCACACTCGAACTCGAACACAAGGCCGCGGCGGTACGTGACCTCCTGACGACTGCCGTTCGCGAGCATGGTCGCGTGGTGTACGCCAACAGCCTCGGCGTCGAGGCGATGGTGCTTACCGACATCATCTGGACCCACGTCCCCGAGATCGACATCTTCACGATCGACACGGGGCGTCTCCACGAGGAGACCTACGCTCTCCTCAACCGGCTGCAGCACCGCTATGGACGCAGGATCAAGGTGGTGTACCCGGATGCCGAGGAGCTCGGCAGGCTCGTCACATCGCAGGGCGTCAACGCATTCTTCGAGAGCGTCGAGGCCCGGCTCGCCTGCTGCAGGGTCCGCAAGATCGAGCCTTTCAGGCGAGCCATCGCGGGCTACAAGGCCTGGGTGACCGGCGTGCGGCGCGAGCAGTCTCCCGTGCGCGCCCAGGGCCAGCCCGTCGAATGGGACGAGCAGCACGGCCTCTACAAGATCAGCCCCCTGCTCGACTGGACCGAGCAGGACGTATGGCACTACGTCCGCGCACGCAAGCTCCCCTACAATCCGCTGCACGACCGCGGCTTCCCGAGCATCGGCTGCGCCCCGTGCACCCGTGCGATCGAGCCGGGCGAGAGCCCTCGCGCGGGGCGCTGGTGGTGGGAGCAGTCCGAGTCGCGCGAGTGCGGTCTGCACCCGCGCGTGCGGCGTCCCGCAGCGAATGCCGTGAGCCGTGCGTGATGCATGGAACGCGATGGCATGGAGTATCTGCCGGTCTTTCTGCGGCTGCGGGACCGCCCCGTCCTCGTGGTCGGTGGTGGTCGAGTGGCAGCCCGCAAGATCGAGCTGCTGCGACGTGCCGGCGCGCGCATCACGCTCATCGCACCTGAGCTCGATGCGGAGCTCGCTGCCCGCGTGGCGGCAGATCCCGAGCTGACCCACATTCCCGCCGCCTTCGAGCCCGCGCATGCCGACGGTGCCGGGCTGATCGTGGCAGCCACGGATTCCCGGGAAGCCAACGAGGCCGTGTCCCGGGCTGCCCATGAGCGAGGCATTCCCGTGAACGTCGTCGACGATCCGGGGCTCTCCTCCTTCATCTTCCCGGCGATCGTCGACCGTTCGCCGCTCATCGTGGCAATCGGTTCCGGCGGCGAGGCACCGGTGCTCGCACGGCGGGTCCGCGAGAAGATCGAGGCGCTCCTTCCCGAGAGGCTCGGCGCGCTCGCGCGCTTCATGGGCGAGCGGCGCAAGGCCGTTCAGCGTGCGCTGAGCGCCCCGTTCCGCCGGCCGTTCTGGGAACGCATCGTCGACGGCGTCGTCGGGTCGAGAATCATTTCCGGGGACGAGAGCGCCGCGGAGGAAGCCTTCGCGGAGGAGCTCGCGCGGGCCGCTCGCACGGTTCGTGCAGACGGCACAGAACCGCTCGGCGAGGTGTACCTCATCGGCGCCGGACCCGGTGATCCGGATCTGCTCACCCTGCGCGCCCTGCAGCTCCTCCAGCAGGCGGACGTCGTGCTCTACGACCGGCTCGTCTCGGACGCCGTGCTCGAGCGCGCCCGGCGCGACGCCGAGCGCATCTTCGTCGGCAAGGAAACCGGCGGCCCCCACCACCTGACCCAGGCGCGGATCCACGAGCTGCTCGTCGCCTACGCACGCCGGGGGCTGCGGGTGGCACGCCTCAAGGGCGGCGATCCGTTCGTGTTCGGCCGCGGCGGCGAGGAGATCGAGGTGCTTGCCGCGCACGGTATTCCTTTTACTGTCGTGCCCGGCATCACCGCCGCGCTCGGCGCGGCCGCCTCGACGGCCATCCCGCTCACTCACCGGACGCTGTCTCACAGCGTCACCTTCACGACCGGCCACGCGTACGACCGCGACGAGCAGGACTGGCGGGCACTCGCCGCTTCACGCCAGACGGTCGTCTTCTACATGGGGATCGCCCAGCTCCCTCAGATCGTCTCGTGCCTGCTCCAGGCCGGTGCACCGGCCAGCCGCCCGGCCGCGATCATCGAGCGCGCCACCCTCGGGGAACAGAAGTTGCTCCGAGGGACCCTCGGGACGCTGGTAGGGCTTGCCCGTGCGGCGCGGGTCGAGCCGCCCGCGCTGCTGGTAGTGGGAGAAGTCGCGGCCTTCGAGCCCGGCCGCCTGCAGATGCCAATCGCGGACGCGCCTCGCGCGGCCCGCATCGCCTGAGATCGCCATTCACCGAGGGGGAGAGCTCGTTGCGATTCTCGCCGTTGCGTCGTGTCTGGGGAGCTGCGGCCGCATGGAACTGACGGGGGAATTCGGCTGGCTGTTCGCGGTGGGCTTCGTCGCCCAGCTGGTCGACGGCGCGATCGGCATGGGCTACGGGCTCACGGCGAGCGCGTTTCTCGCAACGCTCGGCATTCCTCCGGTCGTCGCGAGCGCGACCGTGCATGCCGCCGAAGTGGCGACATCGGGCGTCTCGAGCCTCTCGCACGCGTGGTTCCGTAATCTCGACCGACGGATCTTTCTGTCTCTGGTGCTTCCGGGCGTAGCAGGTGGAATCATCGGCGCCGCCCTTCTCTCACGCGTCCCGACGGACGTCATCCGTCCGTTCGTGTGGGCCTATCTCGCGATCACGTCGATTCTCGTCCTCGGCCGCGCACTTCTCAGGCGTCCCCCGATCGACGTGGCTGCACCGGGCCCGACGCTCGGGGCCACCGCCGGCTTCCTCGATGCGATCGGAGGCGGCGGCTGGGGTGCGCTCACCACTTCCACGCTGATCGCCCGCGGGGTGCCGGCGCGTTACGCGATCGGCACGGCGAATGCCGCCGAGTTCTTCGTCTCCATCGCCATCAGCGTCACGTTCTGGGTGCATCTCGAAGCGCTGCGCCTCGATCTCGTCGTCGCGCTGATCCTGGGTGGAGCGATCGCCGCGCCGATCGCAGCGTGGATCACGCGCCACGTGCCGCCGCGAGTGGCCGCGACCGGTGTCGGGGCTACCGCCCTGGCGCTCGCCGCAGGCGGCCTGCTCCGCAGCCTCGGCTGATCCGCATCCGCGCGGGGCCGGGACGCCTGCCTCGCGGTTCGATGAGGGTGATGATCGGGTCGGGAAATCGATGAGTCCGCGTCACCCGCGCGGTCACGCCTTCGTACCGGGAGGCGGCGCGCCGCGCGAGTGACACGCCGCGCTGTCAGGTCGCGTTCACCCAGCAGCCGTGGACCGCGAGCCGCAGGCGCATCGGCAGGCGGAGCGTCGCGACCGGCCCGCGCGAGATATTGCGCGCGTCGAACACGCCGACGTCCGAACGGTTCTGATCGTAGTGATCGATGACCGCCAGGACGTAGCCCTCGTCCTCGCCCGGACCGGTCGGGACGAAGATCGGCTCCTGGAAACCGCAGTTGTCGTCGCCGTACCAGAGGTCGGCCTTGCCGGTCTGCACGTCGATCTTGCCGACGTGATTGAACCCGCCGCCGACCGGACCCGACTTGTGGATGGGTTTCGTCGGATCGACCACGCCCATGTAGAAGTAGCGGTACGGCGCACCGGTGCGCCGCTCGTCGATGCGCGGCACGTCGCCGAACACGTTCGTGAGCCGGCGCTCCTCGAAGGTGTCCCCCGGCGCGGACATGTCGAAGATCCAGCGCGTGGGATAGGTCGCCGCCTTGCGCGGATCGTACGGCGCGCCGCTCTCGTCCGGGATGAACGGGAACGGATTGATCTCGGACACGCACTGGTCGAGATAGATGCGCGGCCCCTCGTTCCATGCGTTGATCACGTGATACGAGTGGCAGCCGGGACGGCGGAACCAGCGCAGATCCTTCACGCCGGTCTTGCGCGGGAAGATCGCCACCCAGGTCGGCTGGCTGAGATCGCTCACCCAGTGCAGGCCGCCCGCCTTGATGCGATCGAGCTTCGCGATCGTCGGATAGACCGGGATGATGACGTAGTCGCGCGTGATGGCGAAGTCGTGCACCATGCCGCAGTACGGTGCCTGGAACCACTCCTCGCGCACGAGCTCGCCCTTCTCGTTGGCCACGCAGAACGCGATGTCGGTGGTCGCGATTCCTCCGGCCTCGTAGCCGAAGAACAGCATCTCTCCCGTTTCGGGATCGTTCTTCGGGTGCGCGGTGACGGTTTCGCTGCGCAGCTTCCCGTTCCAGTCGAAGCGCCCGATCGTGTCGAGCGTGTCGGGATGCACCTGGTAGGGACGGCTGTCCTCCTTGAGTGCGAGCAGGCGTCCCGCGTGCCACCAGGCCGTCGTGTTCACCTGCGCGCGGTCGACCTTGCCGCGCACGCTCGGATCGTCGGTGAACGGATTGCGGTAATCACCGAAGAGACGGCGGCGCGCCTTGCGTTCCGCGAGGAAACGCTCGGTGCGCACGTAACGCGACTTGTAGTCCACGTAACCGTCGGTGAAACGGAACATGGACATCATGCCGTCGCCGCTGATGAAGAAATCGTCACCGTGCAGCGGCGGATACTGAGGATCGGGTCCGAGCCGGTACCACGTTCCGTTCGGCAGTCGAGGCGGCTCTCCGATGATTTCGACATCGAACAGATCGACTTCCAGCCGCGACGGGGCGTCGTGCCCGGTATACGAAGGACTGTCGGGAAATGGTTTCGTCATCGCGGATTCACCTTTGACTTCAGAATCGGTTCATACAGGCGGGAAAACCCACGCTGATGCTGCGCGCATCCGCGAAGAAAATCGTCGTGGAATTCCCGTACATCCTCTCGGGCGGATCACGTCGATTCGCGCGATCAGACAACGCTGCGACGTTCCGCATCACTTCGTCCATGGCGAAGGCATGCGGTACGGCTGGAACACCGACACGGCCTCGATGCGGCGGATCCTTCCGTTGGAGAGCTTGAAGATCTCGAAGAGCTCGCGTGTGCTGGGATACCAGTCCTGCGTCTCGCGAATCCGACCGTCCGTCGTTCTGTAGCGAGTCTCGCGCAGCGCGTGATCGGCGAAGCTCGATGCGACGACGAGTCCGCGTTCCTCGTCGACCATGAGAATGCGCCGGTCGCGCACTCGATCGACCGGCCTGTAGAGACCGAGCTTCAACTGCGCCTCGCAGCCGCGGGCGATCTTCGCCGCGCCCTTCGCGATGACTGCGGAGCCGCCGTCGCCGTGCGTCACCGACTGACCGTTCTCACGCCGCTCGCATGCAGGATCGAACTGCGTGAAGAGAGTTCCGTCGTTGAGCTGCACCGTGCTCGCGTAGCCGTCCACCAGCGCTTCCATGCGTGCACGCGGCATGCGCGCCTCGGGCGGCAGAATCTCCGTGAATTCCGGATGGATCTGGAAGCGATCGGGATCGCCGAAAGGTCCCGGATTCCGTTCACGCGCCGAGACGAGCTCGACTTCCGCGATGCGGCCGTTGACCACGCGCAGTCTCATGCCGAACCAGGCCGGTGCGTCGTGATCCTCGATGATTCCGTACCAGCCGACGTTGCCCGTCTCGGGATCGGCGATGTAGAGCCCGCCCGGCCGGCGGCCCCGGATGGAGCCCCACTGCCCTTCGCCGATCATCATCGGCACGCTGTTCTCGGTGAACCTCACAGAGTCCGCCCACGGCAGTCGCGACGGATCACGCGCGACGAGCGCCTCCATGAAGCGGTCGGCGTGCCCGATCAGACATTCTCGGTCGCACCGCTCTGCATTCGCCGGGGGCCTCGCAGCAGGACGCTCCGGCACCGGCGGATACTCGTAGAACGGCGAGTGCATGAAATACGGCACGTAGCTGAAGACCGCCTCGATGCGGTAGATCTTGCCGTCCCGGATCTTGAAGGCCTCTACGAGCGAGATGGAGTTCGGCCACTTGAGGAGCGTGCGCCGTTCGATGCCGTCCGTCGTGAGATAGCGGTCGAACTCGTTCGCGTGATCGAAGAATCCCGTAGCCACGACGACGCCGCGCTCGACGTCGACGAGCGGATAGCGCCGCTCGCGGATGCGCTTGTTGATGCGGAAGTAGCCGAGCTTCAGCTGCGCCTCGCAGCCCTGCACGATCCCGCCGCCGGCGGTCTCGAGCCTCGCGCCCGTGGTGAGGAAGCCGTTCTCGAGCCGTCCGCAGTCCTCGTCGAACGGCGCGAACACCACGCCGTCGTTGAGCTCGACGGTATTGAAGTAGCTGTCGGCGACGGCGATCAGCCGCTCGCGCGGCCGCCGCTGCTCCGGCGGGAGGATCTCGTTGAACGCCGGGTCGTGGACGACCTTCGCGACGTCGCCGAAGGGCAGCGGCAGACCGTTGTTGCGCACGACGACCGTCTCGACTTCGGTGATCGCGCGGTTCTCGACCTTGATGCGCATGCCGTAGTACGCCGGCCGTCCGTGCTCCTCCACGGTGCCGATCCACGCCGCGTTTCCGGTCATGACATCGGCCGCCTCGAGGCCGGTTTCCGCTACGCCGGTGACCGTCGCCCACAGCCCGTCGTTGCCGAGCGGCATCTCGACGTTGTTCTCCGTGAAACGGACGTTCGGCGCGAAACGCACGTGCGTGGGGTCCTTCCGCTTCAGCGCCTCCATGTAGCCCCGCACGAAACCGATGAGGCAGTCGTAGTCGCAGTCCGTCGCGATCACCGCGCTGCGCTGCCCCGGTGCCTGCGCGTACGCGCACGGCACACCGATCGACGCGGTGAGAATCAGAGCCGCGCCGACGAAGGTCCGAAATGTCCTCATTCCCTGCTGCCCCCCGTATCAGCGAAGTGGAATGGCGTGGATCCTGAACTCTCCCGGGTCCTGACCCGAACGCTGCGGGTCGATGAGATAACCGATCTTGCCCTCGATGGCGTAAGCCGTATCGCCGACCAGCGTCACGCCGGGCGAGGATTCGAGTCCTTCGCGCAGCACGCGGATGGTCGCCCTGTCTCCTTCGATGATCACCTCGTCGATGCGGCCTCCCGGTCCTTCCGCGAGCAGGAAGCGATGGCCCTCGATCGGACGGAATCCGTCGGGACCCGCGATCGGCTGCGAGAGCTCGAGCTCCGTGAGCGCGCCCATGGTGCCGTCCTCGCGCACCTCGACGCGCAGCAGCGTGTTCGCGCGGACGTTGTTGACGTAGAGCGTGCCGTCCTCCGCGAAGGCCAGACCATCGATTCCGTTCAGCCGCTCGTCCTGACCGAACAGCCTGAGCTCCGTGTCACCCTTCGCGAGCGTGAAGATCCTTCCGTTCGGTGTGTCGGTCGCGTAGACGGTTCCGTCCTCGGCGACCGCGATGTCGTTGCACACGCCGCGCGGCGGCGCGGGGAACGGATACCTGCCCTTCGGCGCACCCGTCGCGAGATCGAGCGCGACGAGCGCGGAGTCGGCAGGCTCTCCCGAGCGCTCGAAGGGATTGGGAACCGAGCACACCCACAGCGTGCCGGAGCGCTCGTCCGCCAGGACGCCGAACACGGCGAGGAGTCCGTTCTCCGGAGTCGGCTGGATCCACGGTCGGGCGACGCTCTCACCGGGCAGCGCGCGGTAGATGATGCCTGCCATGCTGCCGGTGATCACGGTGCCGTCGGAGGTCGACGTGATGCTCTCGGGGAAGACACGCGTGCCGTCGATCACGATGTCTCCGCTGCGAAGCGCGCGGGCTTCGGCAGCATGCCCGGCGACAGCGTCATCCGCATCCGACGGAGACGAAGACTTCGAACACCCGGCTGCCGCTGCGAGCATGCACGCCAGGGTGAATGCGGCTCGCCCTCGAAGCTTTCTGTCGATCATCTTTCGTTCCCGCTCCCGTATGCGATCGGAACCGCCGCACGTGCCTCTCGTGCCCCATTCGGCACCCGGAGCTGAGGAAGAATAGCGGTGCTCCACGGGCGCGCTTGATCCTGCTGGAGTGGCGCATTGACTCCGCTGGAAGTCGGCGCTCGCGGAAAAGCCGGGACGCGCCGTGGCGGAGTGGTTCCGTCAGGGCTGAGTCGGGGCGCTGCGCGGTGCCGGCAGCTCGCCCCTGACGACGCGCCGGCGGAACTTCCAGCTGCCGTCTTCGTCCCGCACCAGCTCGTCGTCGTAGCTGCCCAGCATGAGCACCTGAGGCGCGCCTCGCTCGCCGGGCACGACGAAGAACGACATGCTCACCGCGTGCGCCTGGTCGCCCTCGACGTCGATCGTCTCGTTGAAGAACACGTGGAAGTTCGGCGAGGCGATTCCGGAAGGATTGCGCTGAAAGATGTCCTCGAGGAAGGCAGCGATGGCCTCGGGACCGCGACTCGTGGTTCCCGCGGACACGTATTCGCCGTCCTCGACGAAGAGCTGCCCGAAGCCGGCGAAATCGCGCGCATCGATCCGCCTGCCGTACTCGACGAGAAGCTCGCGGATCTGCTCGCGGTCGCGCAGATCCTGAAGCCCGGAACGCAGCGCGGCAAGCTCCTCAACCATGTCCTGCGAAGCTCCACCGCTGCAGCCGCAGAGAACCGTGGCGAACGCGAGTGCGACGCTCGCCCCTTTACGGAAACCGGCTCCCTTCATGCCCGTGCCTCCGGTATGTGGAACACGCGTTCCGCGTTGCGGTGGTAGATCTGCTCTCGCACCTCGGGGGGCACGGATACGGAATCCATGAACTTCACCGCGGGCTCAGTGGGCTGATAGGGATAGTCGATCGCCCACATGATGTTCTCCGCACCGAGCTTCTCGAGGCAGTACTGCATCACGAGCGGATCCTCGACGCCACTCGTCGTGATCAGGAAATTGCGTCTGAAGTACTCGCTGGGTTTGAGCTTCGCCTTGATCCGTCCGAGGGACACTCCGGCGGCCGACATGTAATCGATGCGCCACAGCCAGTAGGGAATGCCCTCACCCATGTGCCCGAGCACGATCTTCAGCTTCGGGAAGCGGTCGAAGACACCCGCCATGATGAGTCGCAGGGCGTGCGTCGACGTCTCGATGCCGTAGCCCCACATCGCCGAATCCATGTTGTAGTCGCGGAAGGGCTCGGCCATCGTGTCCGCCGGTGCGCGTGGATGAATGTAGATCGCGCGGTCGAGCGCTTCGGCGACCTCGAAGATCGGCCAGTACTTCTGATCGTCGTAATACTCGTTGTTCGTATGCGAGTTGACGACGAAACCATGGAGCCCGAGCTCGCGAACCGCGCGTTCCATCTCCTTCACGGCGCGCTTCGGGTCCTGCGGCGCGAAGCTCGCGAGCCCAGCGTAGCGTGCCGGATGGCGCGCGATGGCCTCCGCGAGCCGGTCGTTCGCGAGCTTCGCGAAGGACACGGCAGTCTCGGTGTCGAACATCTGCACGCCCGGAGCCGTCAGCGACAGCACGTGCATGTCGACGCCGTTCTCGTCCATGATCCGGATGCGCTCGTCGTCGAGATCGAGCAGACGGTCACCGAGCTTCTCGAACCCCCTGCGCTCCGTGTACATCGTCCTGAGGAGGATCATGTCGAGGTTGCGGGAGGGCGACTTCCCGAGCTCCGCGAGCGCCCGATAGATCTCGGGGATCGAGAACGCCTCTTCGGTGGCGATTCTTCTGATCCTCCGGCCCGCGGCCGCATCGCCTGCGCCGTGGCCCTGCGCTGCCGCGAGCGTGCCTGCCGCCGCGAGCGTCGTTGCACCGATGAAAGCACGCCTGTTCCAGCCCATTCGAGCTCCTCGCCTGTGGTCAGCCATGCACGACGGCCTCGTTCTCGTTGTTTGGGCGCAACGCCATTCCCATCTGCAGCGGCGCGCGGCCATAATGGCCGTCGATAAGATACCGGGCACGAAGGGGTATGCTTGATCCTCGTGGAGGGGCGAATTGATCAAGTTAGAAGCTCTGGGATCGGCAGACGCGCCTGCGGCTCTCGACCTCCAGGCGATAGAAGAACCGAGACGGGCCGAGATCTGGGCGCGCACCGCCGGCGCATTCTTCCCCGGCCTTTCAGTATGTGATCTGCGCGCGAGTCCCTCAGTGGGCTCGATGCGAGGCAGGAAATTCGGATCCGGTCAGCTCTGGACGATCCTCTCGCCTCCCGTACGCGTCAGCTACGTTCCGACGAGTTCCTCGCACGGTCTCGCACAGACCTTCTCGCTGATGCTGCAGCTTCAGGGATCGACGCTCGCCGCCCAGGATCGGCGTTCGTGTCTCCTCAGGCCGCGCGACGTCTGCATGATCGACGGGCGCGCACCGTTCGAGCTCGAGGTGCACGACGGCATCTCTCACCTGATGTTCGTGCAGATTCCGCGCCACATGGCCGTCGGCCGCTATCCGTATCTCGAGAAGCAGACGGCGGCGGCGCTCGACCGCGCCGAGCCGGGCACTCAGCTCCTCAGCAACGTTCTGTCGAATCTGCTCGAGGCCGCTCCGTTCCTCGAGGAAGAACAGTGCGCGGCCGCTCTGGTCTCGATCGCGCAGCTTCTCGGCGTGCCGAAGGTGCCGATGCTGCGTGAGTGCGAGGAGATCGAGAAGCGCGTGCACGCGGCGCTCGCGTTCATCGACAGCGAGCTCGCGGACCCGGGCCTCACCGCCAGCCGGGTGGCGCAGGCGCAGGGGATCAGCCGCCGGCGACTCGACGAGATCCTGCTGCGCACCCTGGGCACGTCGGTGACCGCGCAGATATGGAACCGGCGGCTCGCGCAGGCTGCGAGCGATCTTCTCGATCCGCGGCAGGCGTCGAAGAGCATCACGCAGATCGCGTTCGGCGTGGGATTCGCGGATACCGCGCACTTCACGCGCGCCTTCAAGCGCCGCTACCATTGCACGCCCCGCGAATGGCGCAGCCGCGCCGTACAGTAGAAAGAGAAACTGCACGTGAACCGATCCGCTCTCCTGGGACTTCCAGCGCTTGCCCTTGCGTGCCTTGCGGCCTGCAGCGGCCCCTCCGCTTCCGAACCGAGCTTCGCCGGACGCAGCGTCGACGCTGCACGCCTGCGCGCTGCCGAGCAGGATGTGGGGAACTGGCTCATGGACGGCCGCACCTACAGCGCCCAGCGCTTCAGCCCGCTCGACCAGATCAACGAGCACAACGTCGGTGAGCTCGGTCTCGCCTGGTACTACGATCTCGACACGCTGCGCGGCGTGGAGGCGACGCCGCTCGCCATCGACGGCGTGATCTACAACATCAGCGCCTGGAACATCACGTACGCGCACGACGCGAAGACGGGGAAGCTCCTCTGGACCTACGATCCGGAGGTGCCGCGCGAATGGGGCCGCTACGCCTGCTGTGAGCCGGTCTCGCGCGGGCTCGCCTTCTGGAAGGACTCGGTCATCATCGCCACGCTCGACGGACGCATCATCTCTCTCGATGCGAAGACGGGCACGCCGCGCTGGAGCGTGCAGACCTTCGACAGGGACTGGCCCTACTCCATCACGGGCGCGCCGCGGGTGTTCGACGGAAAAGTTGTCGTCGGCAACGGCGGCGCCGACCTCGGTGTCCGGGGCTTCGTCTCGGCCTATGACGCGGATACCGGTAGAAAACTCTGGAAGTTCTACCTCGTGCCCGGCGATCCCTCGAAGGGACCCGACGGCGAAGCTTCGGACTCCGTGATGCCGATGGCGGCGAAGACCTGGACCGGCGAGTGGTGGACGCTCGGCGGTGGAGGTACCGCGTGGGATTCGATCGCCTACGACCCCGAGCTCAACCTGGTGTTCATCGGCACGGGCAACGGTTCACCGATCGCGCGCGCGCACCGCAGCCCCGGCGGCGGCGACAATCTCTTCCTCTGCTCGATCGTAGCGGTGGATGCCGACACGGGTGAGTACCGCTGGCACTACCAGGAGGTGCCCGGCGAGGACTGGGACTACACCTGCACCCAGTCGATCGTCCAGGCGGATCTCGAGATCGACGGCGAGAAGCGCAAGGTGCTGCTGCACGCGCCGAAGAACGGGTTCTTCTATGTCCTCGACCGGGCGACCGGCAAGCTGATCTCGGCGCAGAATTACGTTCCGGTGACCTGGGCGAGCCGCATCGACCTCGAGACGGGCCGCCCCGTCGAGAATCCCGAAGCACGCTACGGAACCGATCCGGTGCTCGTTGCCCCGGGACCCGCGGGCGGGCACAACTGGTTCCCGATGGCGTACAACCCGATCACGAAGCTCGCGTACTTCCCCGCCTACGAGCACTGGATGGTGTACGCGCTCGATCCGAACTTCAAACCGACCCGCTTCCGCTCGAACGCCGGCTGGGGCGGCTACACGGGCGAAGCGCTCGCGAAGCGCAGGGAGCTTCAGAAGGAGATCGAGAGGCGGGAGAAGACCTACCTCCTCGCCTGGGACCCGGTGAAGCAGGAAGCAGCCTGGAAGGTGCCGCTGCCGGTGTCCGGAAACGGCGGCGTCCTCACGACCGCCGGCAACCTCGTCATCGAGGGCACGACCAGGAACACGCTGTCGATCTTCCGGGCCACGGACGGCGAGCTGCTCTGGGAGATGCCGGTACAGACCGCGCCCGTGGCCGGCCCGATCACCTTCATGGTGGACGGCGAGCAGTACATCGCGATCAACGCGGGCTGGGGCGGCGGCGCGGCGGTGGTCGAGCGCAGCACGGGCTTCAGGCGCGAGCGTGCTCCCGCGCGTCTGCTCGTTTTCAAGCTCGGAGGCAAGGCGGAGCTCCCGCCGATGCCGGAGAGCGAGGCGGTACCGGAGCCGCCGCCGCTGCGCGCGGACGAGGATACCGTGCGGCGCGGAGCGGTGCTGTTCGCGAACACCTGCGCCCAGTGCCACGGACAGCTCGCCATGGGCGGCGTCAAGGACCTGCGCTTCATGGATCGCGAGACCCACGCGCAGTTCAACGACATCGTCCTCAAGGGCACCCGCGTCGACAAGGGCATGGCGAGCTTCGCCAATCTGCTGTCGGTGGAGGACGTGGAGGCGATCCACGCCTACATCATCTCGCGCGCCCACGAGGACTGGGGCCGGAATGTCACCGCTTCGTCACCGCCCGGTAACTGACACCGTTACCGCGTGAACCGCAGCATGGGCACCGTTGCGAGGTGCCCATGTCGATTCAGTTCGAGCGAATAACGAAGCGCTACCACAACGCTTCCGTCGTCAACGATCTCACGCTCGAGATCGCGACGGGCGAGTTCTTTGTCCTGCTCGGACCTTCGGGGTCCGGCAAGAGCACCCTGCTGCGCGCCGTGGCTGGGCTCACCTCCATCGACGAGGGCCGCATCCACCTCCACGGCCGCGACGTCACCCACCTGCCGCCGCGCGAGCGCGGCGTCGGCTTCGTGTTCCAGCACTACGCGCTGTTCCAGAACATGACCGTCGCCGACAACATCGAGTTCGCGCTGCGGGTACGCCGCATGCGCGCGGCGGAGCGGCGGCGGCGGCGCAAGGAGCTCCTGAAGCTGGTTGCGCTCGAGGGCTACGACGACCGCCTGCCCTCTCAGCTTTCGGGCGGCCAGCAGCAGCGCGTGGCCGTGGCGCGCGCGCTCGCACACGAGCCCGCGGTGCTGCTGCTCGACGAGCCCTTCGGTGCGCTCGACGCCAAGATCCGCGTCGAGCTGCGCCGTGCGCTGCGCGAGGTGCAGCAGCGGCTCGGCACGACGACCATTCTCGTCACGCATGACCAGGAAGAAGCGTTCGCCCTCGGCGACCGCATCGGCGTGATGCACATGGGCCGCCTGCTCGAGACCGGGCGTCCCGAGCAGCTCTACCGCCAGCCCGCAACCCGCTTCGTCGCGAGCTTCCTGGGCGCGGCGAACTTCGTGCTCGGTGAGCTCACGCCCGATGGCCTCCGGATCGGTGCGGCGACGCTCCCGCACGAAGGCGCCGAAGGCGCGTCCCGCGAAGGCCGCGAGGTCGTTGCGGTCATCAGACCCGAGGAGCTGGAGCTCGCCGAGCGCAAGGAGCTTCTCGAGAGCGAGTGGATCGGCGATGCGGTGGTGCGCGAGGTGAGCTTCAGCGGCGCGACCGAGCGCGTGGTCGTCCAGCTCGCGCGCGACACGGGCGTGCGGTCCGCGGCGACCGACGAGCGCCAGGCGAACGAGCGTCCGGTCATGGAGATCACGCGTCATGCCGGCGAGCGCCTCGGTCTGCGCCTCGCGCCGGGTCAGAACGTGTCGCTCGGCGTGCGGCGGGCCCACGTGCTGCCCACGCCGATTTCCAGCTTCGTCGTCGCCGCCCGCTCCGCCGATAGCCGCACAGCGCTCCTCGAGGCGCCGCTGATGCAGCAGCTCACGCGCAGCATGCGCGCACGCGTGACGGTTCTCGAGGGCGATTTCGCGGCGAACACCGAGCCTCCGCGCGTACACCATGCGGGGGTCGTCGTCGTGGCGAGCGGTCCCGGGGCCATCGCCGACGTCGCGCGTCTCGCTGCGGCGGGCGCGCGCAGGATCCTCTGCATCCCGGCGGCCGCAGGATTGCCCGAGCGCGTGCTCGTTCACTGCCTGAGCGATGCCGCGCGCAGCTCCACGCTGGGCCTCCTCGCGAGTGTCATGCGCCATCTGCACGTCGAGGCGACTCTGGTGTGCTTGCAGGCGCGCGGTGCGAGCCGTGCCGAACGGGCCGCCGCGTTCCGGCGGATGCTCGATACCCGGGCCGCCCTGCAGGCGGCGCACGGGCTCGACGTGCGCACCGACGTGCACATCGGTGAGCTCTCCGGTTTCACGCGCGAGCTCGACACCCGCGGCGAGTGCGCGCTGGTCGTGGTGGGCTCGGACGCCTCACCGTCCGAGCTGCAGAACCTGCTCGCCGAGCACTTCTCGGTTCTGTTCACGGCCGACAGCCGCTGTCCCGTGCTCGTCGCCGTCGAAGACCGGCAGCGGCCGGCACACACGTCTCACGAACAAGAACCCCGAACCTCTGTCTGGAGTTCCACATGAAGCGCAGTTCCATGCTTTTCGGCCGACGGCAATGGCTCGTCGGCATGGTTGCGGCCGGCATCACGGCGGCCTCTCCCTTCGCGGCGGGTGCGTCCGGCAAGGTCGAGCTGCTCAACGTCTCGTACGACCCGACCCGGGAGCTCTATCGCGAGTTCAACGAGAGCTTCGTCAAGTACTGGAAGCAGAAGACCGGTCAGGACGTCACCATCCGCCAATCGCATGGCGGCTCGGGCAAGCAGGCGCGCTCGGTGATCGACGGCCTCGACGCCGACGTCGTGACGCTCGCCCTCGCCTACGACGTCGACGCGATCCATCTGCACGGCAAGCGCCTCGCCGCAGACTGGCAGAAGCGCCTGCCGCACAACAGCGCGCCGTACACGTCGACGATCGTGTTCCTGGTGCGCAAGGGCAATCCGAAGAACATCCGCGACTGGCCCGACCTCGCGCGCCCGGGCATCGGCGTCATCACGCCGAATCCGAAGACCTCCGGCGGTGCGCGCTGGAACTACCTCGCGGCCTGGGGCTACGAGCTGCGGAGACAGCTGGGCGGCAGCTTCGACGCGCTGAAGGATCCTTCGCAGGCGGCGAAGGTACAGGCTGCCCAGAAGGCCGCGAGGGACTTCGTGGCGCGCATCTTCCGCAACGTGCCCGTGCTCGATACGGGCGCGCGCGGCTCGACCAACACCTTCGTGCAGCGCGGACTCGGCGACGTGCTGATCGCCTGGGAGAACGAGGCGATCCTGGCGATCGAGGAAATCGGTCCGGACAAGGTGGAGATCGTCTACCCCTCGGTGAGCATCCTCGCCGAGCCGACCGTCGCGGTGGTCGACACCGTCGTCGACCGCAAGAAGACGCGGCAGGTGGCGGAAGCCTACCTGCAGTACCTCTACAGCGAGACCGGCCAGGAGATCGCGGCGAAGAACTACTACCGTCCGCGCGACGAGAAGGTCCTCGCGAAGTACTCGAAGCAGTTCCCGAAGCTCGAGCTCTTCACCATCGACGAGGTCTTCGGCGGCTGGAAGAAGGCGCAGCCCGAGCACTTCGAGGACGGCGGCATCTTCGATCAGATCTACACCCAGTCGGACGCCACGCGCTGAGACGGGAACCCAACGACACACTCGCGACAACCAACATGAAGAACACCACCATTCGATACGCGGTTCTCGCCGCGCTCCTCGCGACTGCGCCGCTCGCGGCGGCGCAGTCGTCCGACGCGGGACAGAGCTTCACGGTCAAGGCGGACTCGGGCGGCTTCTCGTTCGGCACGGCCGACGGAGCCAACGTCATCAAGCTCCGTCCGCTGGTGCATTTCGACGGCCGCTTCTTCCAGGACGACGCCGCTCCCGACGGATCGGACACGTGGCTCCTGCGTCGCGTCCGTCCGACCATCGAAGGCACCTTCGCCAATCGTTTCGACTTCCGCATCACGCCGGACTTCGCCGGCGGCCGCACCGTGCTGCAGGACGCGTATGTCGCGGCCCGCTTCAGTGACGCGGCGCGCGTGCAGGTCGGCAAGTTCAAGGCACCCGTGGGACTCGAGCGCCTGCAGTCCGCCGACGACATGCGCTTCATCGAGCGGTCGCTGGTGACGGGCCTGGTGCCGAACCGCGACCTGGGCGTGCAGCTCTCGGGCGACCTCGCCGGCCGGCGCGTCAGCTATGCGATCGGCCTGTTCAACGGCGTGCCCGACGGCGGCAGCAGCGACTCCAGCTCCGATTCCGATGCCGACAACGACAAGGACATCGCGGCGCGGGTCTTCGTGCAGCCCTTCGGGACGAACAAGGATCACGTGCTCGCGGGCCTCGGCTTCGGCATCGGCGGGACCTACGTCGACAGCACGGGCACCACCGATCGTCCGCTGCTCGGGTCGTACCGTTCCGGCGGCCAGCAGACCATCTTCCGCTGGCGCACCGGCGCCAACGGCACGTTCGCCGACGGCGAGCGGCTGCGCTGGTCGCCGCAGTTCCACTATTACCGCGGTCCCTTCGGCCTGATCGGCGAGTACGCGCAGGTCTCGCAGGACGTGTCGCGCGCGACGGCGACCGGGCTGCGCAGTGACAGCGTCGACATCGAGGCCTGGCAGCTCACGGCGAGCTGGATCGTGACCGGCGAGGCGAACGGCTACCGGCGCCCGAGGCCGAGCCGCCCGTTCACCGTCGACGGCGGTGGAACCGGCGCGGTCGAGATCGCCGTGCGTTACAACCAGCTCGAGATCGGCGACGAGGCGTTCGCGGGCGGAGCGGACTCCTTCGCGGATCCCGCCGTCTCGGTGCGAAAGGCGCAGGCGTGGGGCGTCGGAGTGAACTGGTATCTGAACGCCAACCTCAAGTGGGCGATCAACTACGAGCAGACGAGCTTCGACGGCGGCGCGCCGCTCGGTGGCGACCGGCCCGACGAGAAGGTCATCCTGACCCGGATCGCGGTCGGGTTCTAGAGGACAGTCGCCGTCGATGGCCTCGATCGCAGCCCCACGCATCGCGGAGTTCCGGTTCCGGGAGGATTCGATCCTCCCGGGATTCGGGCTCACGTTCGGCTTCTCGCTGGTCTATCTGGCGCTGATCGTGCTGATTCCGCTCGCGGCGCTCACGCTGCACGCGCTGGGCGCCTCGTTCGCGGACATCTGGCGCATCCTCACGCAGCCGCGCGTGCTCGCCTCGTTCCGGCTGTCGTTCGGGGCCTCTCTCCTCGCGGCGTCGATCAACGCGGTGTTCGGTCTCCTGCTCGCGTGGAGCCTCACCCGCTACGAGTTCCCGGGCCGGCGCCTGCTCGATGCGCTGGTCGATCTGCCTTTCGCGATGCCGACCGCCGTCTCGGGCATCGCGCTCGCGACGGTGTTCTCGGGCAACGGCTGGATCGGCCGCTGGCTCGAGCCGCTCGGCTTCAAGGTGGCCTACACCTGGGTCGGTGTGACCGTCGCGCTGACACTGATCGGCCTGCCGTTCGTGGTGCGCACGCTGCAGCCGGCGCTGCTCGCCGTTCCGCCCGAAGTCGAAGACGCCGCGGAATCCCTCGGCGCGTCACGCTTCTACACGTTCAGACGCGTCATTCTTCCCGCGGTGCTGCCGGCGTGGGCGACGGGGTTCGCCCTCGCGTTCGGGCGTGCCGTCGGCGAATACGGTTCGGTGATCTTCATCGCGGGCAATCTGCCGATGAAGACCGAGATCACTCCGCTCCTCATCGTGATCTCTCTGGAGCAGTACGACTACCGGGCCGCGTCAGTGATCGGCTTCGGCATGCTGGTGATCTCGTTCTTCCTGCTGCTGCTCATCAACCTGCTCCAGGCGTGGCAGCGCAGACGTTCGGGAAGGAGGCGCTGAGCATGGCCGTCGGCAAACCCCGCGAGATCGACCGCCCGGGCGCGCACACGTGGCGCGCGCGGCTCGGCCGCGCGGCGATCATCGCCGTCGCGACGGCCTTCGCGGCGTGCCTGCTCGTGGTGCCGCTCTGCGCGGTCTTCGCGCAGGCCCTGGCAAAGGGATGGGAGGCCTACTTCGAGGCGTTCGGATCCTCCGATACGCACGCCGCGATCCGCCTCACGCTCATCACGGCGCTGATCGTCGTGCCTCTCAACACGATATTCGGCATCGCCGCTGCGTACGCGATCGCCCGCTTCGAGTTCCGGGGCAAGAGCGTGCTGACGACGCTCATCGAGCTGCCCTTCGCCGTCTCGCCCGTTATCTCCGGTCTCGTGTACGTGCTGCTCTTCGGCGCGCAGGGGTGGTTCGGCGTCTGGCTGCAGGAGCACGACATTTCCATCGTGTTCGCGCTGCCCGGGATCATCCTCGCCACGCTGTTCGTGACATTCCCCTACGTGGCGCGCGAGCTCATTCCGCTGCTCCAGATACTGGGCGCCGAGGAGGAAGAAGCGGCGATCTCGCTCGGTGCCGGCCCCTGGATGACGTTCTTCAGAGTCACGCTGCCCAAGATCCGCTGGGGCGTGATCTACGGCGTCATCCTGTGCAACGCTCGGGCGATGGGCGAATTCGGCGCGGTGTCGGTCGTCTCCGGCCACATCCGTGGCCTCACCACGACCATGCCGCTGCACGTGGAGATCCTGTACAACGAGTACGACTTCGTCGGCGCGTTCGCGGTCGCCTCGCTCCTGAGCCTGCTCGCCCTCCTGACGCTGGTGATCAAGACCGCAATCGAGCTACGCTCGGGATATCGCCGCTGAACCATCCTCGCGGCTCGTGCTCGAACAGCGATTGAACCGACTCCGCTCCATAGGCCTCGGCGCCTGGCTGGGCGCCGGGAGCGTGATCGTCACCGCGGCAGCCATCGCCGCGATGGCGTTCGTCTGCGTGCAGATCCTCGATGCGCTCGTGAGGCAGGAAGGTATCACCCGGGCACAGCTCGCCGGTGCCTCCGCACGCGAGGCGCTGCGGCGTGCCGGCGAGGACGCGCTCGCCTCGGCGCGCGTGCTGTCGGAGCGCCCCACCCTCCAGCGGCTGCTCGCCGACCAGCGCGATGCCTCCCTGCAGACGTTCCTGCGGCGCTTCTGCACCTCGAGCCGGCTCGACACCTGCGCGGTGCTCGGCCCCGAAGGCGTCGTCGCCGCCGTAGGCGATCCGGTGCCATGGGCTCAGGTCACGCGCGCGATCAACGAGCAGGGCGAGCGCTTCATGCTGGCGCCCGCAGGCGGTGAGCCGCCGATATTCGGCGCCGCCGTGGAGATTCCCGGGCACAGCCGCATGCGTGCGGTGACGGCCGTGCGCGCCGACCGCAGGCTGCTCGCGGACATCGGTGAGCAGGTCGGTGCACGGGTCTCCATGGTGAATTACGCGACCTATGTCCCGGCCAGCGAAGATCCCCTGACCCTGCTTCACTCCGAGGCGCTGTCGGATGGCCGCTCGGCCGCGCGCCGGCTCACGAAACCCGATGCCTACGTGGCATCAGTGCTGGTTTCTGCGAGCACCGGTGAGCTGGTGGGGCTCATGGACGTGTCGCTGGACGCGGCGGAATTCGACCGCATCGTGGCGGACGTCACGCGGCAGCTCGTCTGGATCGCGATCATCGTCGCTGCGCTCGCGGGACTCGCCGGCATGCTCTACGGCCGCTGGATCGCGCGGCCGATCACTCAGCTCCGCGATGCGGCCGTGCGTATCGGTCAGGGCGACTTCGCGGTCTCCATCCCGCCCGTCGCGCCGAAGCAGCTCGGTGAGCTCGCCGCGACGATGGACGAGATGCAGCGTAATCTCGTCGAGCTGACCACGGCGCTGCGCCACCGCGAGGCCGAGGCCCAGGCGGTCCTCGGCGGTATCGTCGAAGGCGTGTATGCGGTGGATTCCGAGCGCCGCATCCGCTACGTGAACCCTCAGGCTGCGCGGCTCCTCGGCCGCTCGGAGGACGAGCTTCTCGGGCGCTTCTGCGGCGACGTGCTCAATCCGCATGCCGTCGACGGCGAGCGGCCCTGCACCCGGAACTGCCCCATCCTCATCGCGCGCAAGCGCGGCCGTGCCCAGGCGGCGGAGAGGCTGTGTCTGCCGGACGGTCGCACCCGTTCGACGGTGATCGTCAGCGCGGCGCCGGTCGACGGCCAGCAGGTGCAGGTCATCCGCGACGAGACCGATCTCGAAGCCGCACGGCGCGCGCGCGACAGCGTGCTCGCCCACATCTCGCACGAGTTCCGCACGCCCGTCGCGGCGCAGCTCGCCTCGCTCGAGCTGCTGCGCGACGGACTGGGAAAGCTCACCGAGGCCGAGCAGCGCACGCTGTTCGAAAGCTTCTCACGGGGCGCGCTGCGCCTCATGAGACTCATCGACAATCTGCTCGAGAGCGTACGCATCGAGTCCGGGCAACTCACCATCCGCCGGCAGCGCGTCGCACTCGACGACGTCGTCTCGGAGGCCGCGGAGCTCGTCGCACCGCTCCTTGCGCAGCGCGGTCAGAAGCTCGAGGTACGATTGCCGGAGGACATGCCCGAGATCATCGGCGACTCTCAGCGTCTCACTCAGGTCTTCGTGAATCTTCTTTCCAACGCGGTCAAGTTCGCACCCGAGAGCGGAGAGATCCGCATCGGCGGCGAGCTGCGTGACGGTCACGCGCGGCTGTGGGTCGAGGACGAGGGACCGGGCGTCGAGGAGCACGACTCGACCACGCTGTTCGATCGCTTCCGTCGCGGCAGCGATGCGGAGCCGGATGCGCCGGGCCTCGGGCTCGGTCTCTGGATCGTCAAGTCCATCATCGAGCGGCACGGCGGCCACGTGGGCGTCGAGCGCGTCGAGGACCGCTGCACGCGCTTCTGGGTGAGCCTGCCGCTCGCGCCTGTCGGAGAGCCGGCATGAAGCTGCTGCTGGTCGACGACGACGCGGACCTGCGTGCGGTGACGGGCTTCGCCCTCCGGCAGGCCGGCTTCGTGGTGGTCGAGGGAATCAGCTACGGTACCGGGCTCGCCACCTTCACGCAGGAGCAGCCCCAGCTCGCCCTGCTCGACATCAATCTGCCGGGCGGTTCGGGCTTCGACCTGTGCGCCGAGATCCGCCGTCGCTCGTCGATACCGATCATGATGCTGACGGTGCGCGGAGAGGAGGACGACGTCGTGCGTGCGCTCGAGCTCGGAGCCGACGACTATCTCACCAAGCCCTTCAGCCCCCGCACGCTCGTGGCACGCGTGCGTGCGCTGCTGCGCCGCGCCGGCGGCACGGTGGACAGCCGCACGCGCGTCGGACGGATTCAGCTCGACCCGGAGTCACTGGAGCTGCGCATCGAGCCGGACGTCACGCTGCGCCTGACGCGGCTCGAGATGCGCCTCATGCAGCTCCTCCTGGCGAACGCCGATCAGCCCGTTCAGACCGATCGGCTGCTCATGCACGTGTGGGGTCACAAGGGCGGCGGCGACCGCCAGCTCCTCAAGCAGCTCGTGCACCGGCTGCGCCAGAAGCTCGGTGACGACGGCGATGCGCCGCGCCTCATCGAGACAGTGAGCGGTGTCGGGTACCGGCTGCGCACCGGCGAATGAAGACCGCCGAGCCCGCTCAGCCTTCGGTGCCGGGCTCGTCGAGCACGAGCTGACCGTCCCGCACGGGGATACGCTCGCCCGGATGCCGATCCATGCGCACGCGTCCCTCGATGTCTCCGATCCGGTAATGCACGTCGAAGCCGGCCGGTTCTTCGTGCGAGTCGTATACCGTAGTGCAGCGTCTTTCCGTCGTCGTCTGAACGCGGTTGTCCTGGATGCGCTTCTGGATGCGGTTGCCTGCATAGCCGCCTGCTGCGGCGCCCGCGATCGTCGCGATCTTCCGGCCGCTGCCATCGCCGATCTGATTGCCCAGCACGCCGCCCACGACCGCACCGACCACCGTGCCGGTCACCCGGTTGGGATCGCGGGTCGGCGCCGGCTGCACGACGGCCTCGTCGCGGCATTCCTGCCGGGGCGTCTGCACGGTGCGCGTCACGGGGGTCACGCTCAGCACCTCGGCGTACGCGGGCCCGCGGTCCAGCAGCTTCAGTCCCGCCACGGCTCCGCCCGTCACGGTTACCACGGATCCGATCACCAGGCCCGTCATCAGCGCCTTGTTCATCCATATCCTCCTTCTTCCGCTCGGACTCGAACGCGTTCCGTCGCCGTCCGCATGTTCACTGCAGCGGACGGGTCGAAGTCGTGCGATCATCGACGGACGCGGTCAAGCTTAGAGCCGGGATTCCGTTGTGGTGAAATCGTCGCCCGGGACCGACAGGCGTGTGCCGCCCGCATCGCCGCACTGCGGGTGTGTGCAGGTGATGGCCGTTGGACTCGTCATCGGGAGGCGTTCATGATTGCGTCGCTTGAGTGACGGCGCAGAGGGAACCCGCATCGCATGTGGAGAGTTTCGACTCAGATCTCGAGCGAGGATCGATTCGTGCCGAACAATGCTGTAAGGCGTGCCGAGGAAGTCCTGCTGTTCGCCCGCAACTTCGTGCGCCATCCCAGGATGCTGGGCTCCATCATTCCGAGCTCCCGCTTCCTGGTGAAGGGGCTGCTCGAGCCCGTCGACTGGAACCGCGCGCGCGTGGTCGTCGAATACGGTCCGGGCATCGGTAACATCACGGCGGAGATCCTGCGCCGCATGCGCCCCGATGCGACGCTCGTCGCGATCGAGACCAACGAGGACTTCGTGCGCTTCCTGCGCAGCACCTTCCGCGATCCGCGACTGCACGTCGCGCACGACTCGGCCGCCAATACGGATCAGATCCTCAGGCAGCTCGGCATCGAGAAGGCCGATTACGTGATCTCGGGCGTGCCGTTCAGCACCATGCCGCGCGACGTGCGCGAGCGCATCCTGCGCACCACGCGGTCGGTGCTCGCGCCGGACGGCCGCTTCCTGCTCTATCAGTTCTCCTCGCGCGTGCTTCCGGACCTGAAGCGCTTCTTCCGCACGGTGGAGCGCGGCTTCGAGCCGCTCAACATCCTGCCGGCGCAGCTCTTCTTCTGCGGCGCAGGCGGCGAGAACGCGCAGGCAACACACTGAGAATCACCGGCAAGAATAATTCATAAGTTGTTGATAGAAAAGGAAACAAGAAACAGGTCTCTCACCTTCCGCACGCGACCATGACACCGCGCACGGAAGGCGCGTCCCCGACCCTCTCGCGGTCGCAGTACGCCCGTCTGATCCTGATCCTGGGAGCGCTCGCGGCGTTCGGGCCGCTGTCGATCGACATGTACCTGCCGGGCTTCGCGGACATCGCCCGCGACCTCGACGCGGATCTCGGCAGGGTGCAGCTCACTCTTCCGGCATTCTTCATCGGCCTCGGCATCGGCCAGCTCTTCTACGGTCCGCTGGCGGATCGCTACGGACGCATCCCCCCGCTGCGCATCGGGCTCGTGATCTACGTGCTCGCCTCCATCGGCTGCGCGCTCGCGCCGGACGTGGAAGCGATGCTCGTGCTGCGCTTCGTGCAGGCGCTCGGGAGCTGCGCCGGCATGGTGATCGCGCTCGCCATGGTGCGCGACCTCTTCGAGGCGCGCGACGTCGCGCGTGTGTTCTCGCGGATGATTCTCGTCATGGGCGTCGCGCCCATCGTTGCGCCCTTCGCAGGCACGTTCGTGCTCGGCACACTCGGCTGGCGTGCGATCTTCTGGTTCCTCGCGTTCTTCGGCGCCGCCTGCCTCGTCGCCGTATCGCTCGGACTGCCGGAGACGCGCAGCAGAACCGCCGGCGGCCGGTTCCGGCTCGGCGATGTGCTGCGAGTGTATGCGCACCTCCTCTCCGAGCGGCGCTTCCTCGGCTACACGCTCCTCGGTGCGCTTGCGAATGCAGGTCTCCTGGTCTACATCACGGGCGCGCCCTTCATCTTTCTCGAATACCTCGAGGTTTCCCCGACCGGATTCAGCTGGCTGTTCGCGCTGAACGCGGCAGGGTTCATCTTCGGCGCGCAGGTCAACGCACGGCTCCTCGTGCACTTCACGACCGATGCGCTGCTGCGCTACGCGAACCGGGCCTGCCTGCTCTTCGCGCTCGTGCTCCTGCTTTCGGCGCTGCTCTCCGTGCGCAACGTCGCGATCATCGTCGTGCCGCTCTTCTGCTTTCTCTTCGGACTCGCCTTCGTGCGTCCCAACGCGATGGCCGAAGCACTTGCCCAGCATGGCGAGCGCGCAGGAGCGGCGGCGGCATTGAGCGGCTCTCTCGCCTTCGTGATCGCGACCGCGGGAGGCGCGCTGCTCGGCGCCCTGCACGACGGAACGCTCGTGCCCTTCGCCGGCATCCTGACGGGACTCTCGGTGCTGGGGCCCGTGCTGCTGCGCGCGATCGTCGGCCCCGTCGCTGCCGGCAGCGGACGCCGGCGCGGGACGCGCGCATCGAGCTCTTGAGCGCCGGAATGGACCTCGCGTTGCGCGTGCGTAACCCCTACGGCCGTCGCGACTACGAGACTCCGCACATCGATCGTCTCGCGCGCGAAGGCGTGATGCTCACGCACGGCTATTCGAACTCCCCCGTGTGCTCGGCCACGCGATGCGCATTGATCACCGGGCGGTACCAGTACCGGCTCCCGGTGGAGCTGCACGAGCCCCCTGGGTGTCTCGGGAGGCAGCCTCGGGATCCCTCAGGGACACCCCACGCTTCCGTCGCTCCTGCGCGATCTCGGCTACGGCACCTCGCTCGTCGGCAAGTGGCATCTCGGGAACAGTCCCGAGCACGGGCCACTGCGCCACGGGTACGAGCGCTTCTTCGGTATCCTCGGCGCAGGCGCGGACTGCTTCACGCACGAGTTTCGTGTGCCGCCGACCGGCAAGTCCGATCTGCGTGACGGCGAAGTGCCGGTCACGCGCGACGGTTGTCTGCCGGATATCCTCGCGACGCGCGCGATCGAGGACATCGCTCATTTCGCCGATTCCGCGCGGCCGTTCTTCATCAGCCTGCACTTCACGGCACCGCACTGGCCCTGGGAGGGCCCTGAAGACCGGCACTACACCGACGACGTGGGCAGCGCGGGCGTGAAGTCGACCGGGCTCGCCGAGCGCTACTGATTCCCTGAGAGCGCGTCGGCAAGGCTGCGCCAGGAGAAGGGCTCGTCCTGCCGGTACGAGATCCCGTGCTCCGCCATCTCGTCGATCAGACGATCGTGGCGGACCGCCGTGGCGCTCGCCATCACGGGATCGAGGCCGATGTCGGCCAGCGTCCGGGCCACTTCCCGCATCTCGGCGGCGCGCCGCCGTCCGTGCTCCGCCACGCGGCTGATGAGATAGTCCGGGAGCTGCGCCTCCCAGCCCATGTGCGGAAAGGTCTTCTGAAGCGAGGCGAGCACCTCTTTCTCCGCACCGAAGCGGCGTGCGGCGAACATCGACTCGAGTGTGAGCGCTTCGAGTCCCTTGATGACGATGCTGCGGCACATCTTGATGGCCGAGGCGACGCCGATGCGGTCGCTCACGGCCGTGGCATTCATGCCGAGCGCACGCAGCGCCGCGGCGAGCGGTTCGGCTTTCGCGCCGCCGAACAGCATCGGCACGGCGATTCTGTGCGGCGGCACCGGCGCCATCACGGCGGACTCCACATAGTCGGCTCCGCCCGCCTCCACGGCCTCCGCGTTCGCTCGCTTGGTCGCCGGAGCGACGGAGTTGATGTCGAGATAGATCTGACCCTTGCGCATGAGCGGTCCTGCCGCTCGCGCGACATCCGCCGCGGACTGCGCGGTCACCGCCGAGAGCACGAGATCCGCGCCCTCGATCGCAGCGGCGAGTGAATCCTTCGCACGGACGCCCGCACGCTCCGCCTTCGCGAGCATCGCGGGGCGCGACGCCTGCGAATCGAGGAGGATGTCGTAGGTCGTGACCTCGACGCCCTGCTTCGCGAGGTCCTCGCCGAAGATGCCGCCTGCCTCACCGAAGCCGATGATCGCGATGCGCCGCAGGGTGATCTCTCCGCTCATGACGTTCCTCTCGAGCTCGAATGCACTCGTCTTGCCCGCTCATTGTGCCGTCGTGCCTGCGCCGAGCCAGCGCAGCAGGGCCTCGTTGACGGCCTCGGGCCGCTCCAGCGTGCACATGTGACCGCAGTCCGGGATCGCGACCAGCGTGCTTCCCGGAATGAGACCGGCGATCTCCCGGTGCTGCGCGTACGGCGACCAGGCGTCCTCGCGTCCGCACAGCACCAGCGTCGGACAGCGGATCTGCGGCAGCAGTGACACCGCATCGGGCCGCCCGAGCAGCGCCCGGATCTGCGCCTCGAAGATCTCGGGCGTCTTGCGCGCGATCATGTCGAGGATCGGATCGATCAGCGCGCGGTCCTGGAGGCGGCTCGGGTGGATCATGCCCTGGAGCCACTGCCACCCCATGGCGCGCATGCCCTCGCGGCGCGCCATCTCGAGAAGGCGCATGCGGCCGGCACGCTCGCGCTCGCCTGCCTCACCGGCAGGCAGTCCGCGATGGCCCGTGTCGAGGAGAGCGAGCGCGCTCACCCGCTCCGGCGCGCGGCGCACGACCTCGAGCGCCACGCGCCCACCCATCGAGTGACCGGCCAGCGCAAAGCGCGGAGGCGCACGGTCGAGAATCGCCTCCGCCATTCCCCCGAGCGAATCGATCCGCCCGTGGTCAGCGATCTGCACCTCGAGGAAGTTCCGGAAAGCCTCCCGCTGCGGGATCCAGACCGTCTCGTCGCAAAGCAGTCCGGGGACGAGAACGAGCGCGTCGTGCGCGATCTCCTGCGTCATTCCCTGAAGGCCTCGACCGGGATCAGGATCCGCACTTCATCGCCCACGGCTGGAAGCCCGGTCTTCATGCCGAACTCGGAACGCCGGATGGTGGCGCTCACGTCCGCTCCGCACACCTGCCGCTTGTTCATCGGATTCGTCCCGCACCGGAAGTTCTCGACGCTGAGCTTCACCGGCCGGCTGACACCGAGGAGCGTCAGAGTGCCTTCGGCGCCGACGAGCTTCTCGCCTTCGAACAGCAGCCGGTCGGACTTGAAGGTGATCGTCGGATACTTCGCGACGTTGAAGTAGTCCGGCGACTTCATGTGCTCGTCCCAGTCGTCCAGGCCCATGTCGATCGATGCGGCGTCGATCTCGACCTCGATGCTGCCCTTGCGGGCCGGCACATCCACGACGATCTTCCCGCTCGTCCTGTTGAAGCGGCCGCGCTGCGTCGAGAAACCGAGGTGGTTCACCTCGAACACGGGCCACGTATGGCGCGAATCGATGACGTAGGTGTCCGCCGCCAGCAGCTGAGCGCTGGCGAAAAGCGCAAGCAAGGCGAATATCGGTCGGTTCATGGGGCCTCCGTCCCGGTTGCGGCCGTGCGCTCCGCGCGGCCGGGAAAAGAGCGTGTTTTTACAACGAACCCGCGCTCGAAGAAAGGATACCGGCAGAGCGCAGGATCTGCGGAATGTGCTCTTCCCAGCCGAGCGTCATCAGATGCACGCCCGCACAGAGCGGCCGGACGGTGCGCACGATGCGCGCGGCGATCTCGATTCCCCGGGCGGCCTCCTGCCCTTCATCCGCCGCGGTCTGCATCTCCGTAAAGAGCGCCTCCGGCACGTGCACGCCCGGCACGTTGGCATTGAGCCAGGCGGCCATCTTTGCGGACTTGAGAGGGATGACGCCCGCGAGCACGGCCACGCCGTCCGCGCGCAGCGCCTCGAGGAAGCGCTCGAGCGGGGATGCCTCGTAGATCGCCTGCGTCTGAAGGAACTGCGCGCCGGCTTCGATCTTGCGGCGGGTGTTCTCCACTTCCGCCGCCAGGTCGGCTGCGCCCGGATTGGCCGTCGCACCGAGGAAGAGCTCGGGAGCACCCCTCAGGGGATTGCCCGCCAGGTCGTGCCCCTGCATCAGTCCCCGCGCGGCTTCGAGCATCCCGGCAGCCGTCAGGTCGAAGACACCCCTGGCGTCGGGGTGGTCGCCCTTCTGCGGCGGATCACCGCCCATGAACACCAGATTGCGGATGCCGAGAACCGATGCGCCCAGGATGTCCGCCTGGATCGCGATGCGGTTCCGGTCGCGGGCCGTGATCTGCACGATCGGCTCGATGCCCCGCTCGAGGAGGAGCCTCCCGACCGACTTGGGCTCGACGGTCATGCGCGCACGCGGCGAGTCCGTCAGGTTGATGGCATCGACGTGTCCGCGCAGGCTCTCGGCGCGCGAGAGCAGCTCACCGAGATCGGTGCCCTTCGGCGGCGTGAGCTCCGTCGTCACGACGAAGCGTCCCGCGCGGATCTTCTCTTCGAGCGTCACCGTTCAGGCTCTCTCGCGGCGTGCACTGACGCGCTTCGTTCGCATTGCACGTGGCGTGCCCGCCGGTGCACCGGTGAAGCGCGGCGGCCTGCGGGCCCGGACCGCCGCGAGCCCTTCCCGGGCGTCGGCCAGGCGGAAGCCGAGGAATTCGAGCGCGAGCGAGGTATCGAAGTGCGGGCCCGCAACTCGCAGCCAGCCGTTGAGCGCACGCTTCGTCCACTGCACGGCACTGGCCGAACCTGCCGCGAGACGGCGCGCGACATCGAGCGCGGTCGGATACACGTCGTCGTCGTCGACGCACATTGCCACGAGCCCGATGCGCTCGGCGAGCTCTCCCGTGACCGGCTCGTTGAGCAGCAGGTGGTAGCGTGCGCGCGCGAGACCGCAGAGCAGCGGCCAGATCAGCACCGCGTGATCTCCCGCCGCCACGCCGAGCCGCGTATGACCGTCGATGAGCCGAGCGCTGCGCCCTGCGATCGCGATATCGGCGAGCAGCGCCACCGCGAGCCCGGCGCCTACGGCGCTGCCGCGAATGGCGGAGACGACGGGCTTCGAGCAGTCGACCAGGTTGTAGACGAGATCGCTCGCGTCCTTCCACACGCGAACGAGCGTGGCCTCGTCCACGATCATGCGTTCGATCATCTCGAAGTCGCCGCCTGCCGAGAAATGCTCGCCGGCGCCTCGCACCAGGACCGCGCGCACTGCAGGGTCCGCGTCGATCTCCCGCCACACGAGCGCGAGCTCGCGATGCATGGCTTCGTCGGCGGCGTTGCGCCGCTCGGGGCGCGAGATCACGACCTCGAGGATCGCGTCCTCGGGCGAGCGGAATTCGAGAGCCGGAAACCGCTTGGCGTAGCGGGATGCGACGACGCGCCGTGCCGTTTCAGTCCTGCGCATCGGGAATCGCCTTCTCGCTCACCATCGTCAGCACGTCGTAGGTCGCCACGCATTCGTCGAGCTGGTTGCGGATCTCCGCGTCCCAGCGCACTTCGCCGTAGCCCTTCTCACGCCGCAGCGTCTTCTCCTTGCACGTGAGCCGCACGCGGATGCGATCGCCGGGCTTCACGGGCTTGAGGAAGCGCAGACCGTCGATCCCGTAGTTCGCGAGCACGGGACCGTATGCAGGATCGACGAAGAGACCCGCCGCGGCGGAAACGAGGAAATAGCCATGTGCCACGCGGCCGCCGAACAGCGGATTGCGCCGCGCCTGCTCCTCGTCCATGTGGGCATGGAAGCGGTCGCCGGTGAGCTCGGCGAAACGCTCGATGTCTTCGATCGTGATCTCGCGTTCGCTGCTCCACAGCGTGTCGCCCACGCGCAGCTCGCCGAAGGGCTTGCGGAATGGATGCGCACCGGGATCGAGCTCGGGCGCACCGCGCACCCAGCGGCCCGTCACTGCAGTGATGGTGGCAGGGCTCCCCTGCACCGCCGTGCGCTGCATGTAGTGCAGCACGCCGCGAATGCCTCCGAGCTCCTCGCCTCCTCCGGCGCGACCGGGACCGCCGTGCACCAGATGCGGCAGCGGCGAGCCGTGACCCGTCGACTCCTTCGCGCAGTGGCGATCGACGACGAGCACGCGACCGTGCCAGGGCGAGAGACCGAGCACCAGGCGCGCCGCCACCGCGCTGTCCGCGGTGAACACCGAACCTACCAGGCTGCCTTCGCCGCGCCGCGCGAGCGCGATGGCTTCGTCGAGATCGCCATAGGGCACGACGGTGCTCACGGGCCCGAAAGCTTCGACCTCGTGCACCGCGTGTGCGGCTCTCGGATCTCTGCACCAGAGCAGGGTCGGCGGAACGAACGCTCCGCGTTCCGCATCGGCGCCGACCGGTGAGAACGCCGCAGGATTGCCGCCGTGAACGATCTCCGCTTCGCGCGCAAGACGTGCGAGCTGCTCCATGACCTCGCGCCTCTGGCCAAGAGACGCGACCGGTCCCATCTTCACCTGCTCGAGGCGCGGATCTCCGACGACGATCCGCTCGAGCTGCGTCCGCAGGGCATCGACCACCTGCGCGGCACAGTCGCCAGGCACGATCGCACGGCGGATCGCCGTGCACTTCTGCCCGGCCTTCACCGTCATCTCGCGCACGACCTCGCGCACGAAGAGATCGAACTCCGGCGTGCCGGGCTTCGCGTCGGGGCCGAGAATGCAGGCATTGAGCGAATCCGTTTCCGCAGTGAAACGGACGGCATGCTCGACGATCGCCGGTCGGCTGCGCAGGCTCCGTGCCGTGCGCGCGGAACCCGTGAACGCGACCACGTCCTGACTGCGCAGGTGATCGAGCAGATCGCCGCTTCCGCCGCAGATGAGCTGCACGGCGCCTTCCGGCAGGATTCCCGACTCGATGATGAGCCGGAAAGCGCGCTCGGCGAGATAGGCGGTCGCAGTCGCCGGCTTGACGATCGCCGGCACGCCGGCGAGCAGCGTCGGCGCGAGCTTCTCCAGCATGCCCCAGACGGGGAAGTTGAAGGCATTGATGTGGACGGCCGCGCCTTCGAGCGGCACGCAGATGTGCTGTCCGACGAAGCTGCCCGACTTCGACAGCGATTCCACCGCGCCGTCGACGAACAGGCGGCTGTCCGGCAGCTCGCGCACGCCCTTGCTGGCATAGGTGAACAGCGTGCCGATACCGCCGTCGATGTCGATCCACGAATCGCCGCGCGTCGCGCCCGTGGCGTATGAGAGCGCGTACAGATCCTCCTTGCGCTCGCTCAGGTGCTTCGCGAGCCGGCGCAGGAGCCCTGCACGCTCGTGGAACGTGAGACGCCGAAGTGCCGGTCCGCCCACGGTACGCGCGTGCTCGAGCACGGCGCGGAAGTCGATGCCGTCGGTCGACGCCCGGGCGATCACCTGCCCCGTCGTCGCATCGCGCAGCGCGACGCCTTCGCCGTTCCCCGCGCGCCACTGTCCCTGAATGTAACTCTGAAGCTGCATGGATTGAGTCTCCTCGCTCAATCGGCGGCGTCCGCTGCGCGACGCCAGGCGCCGAAGGTCTTTCCTTCGGCGGCGAGTCGCACGAGGAGCGGCGCGGGCTGCCAGTAGCGTTCGCCCTGCTCCCGCGCGAAGCGGCGGATGCCGTCGAGCACGGTCGTGAGGCCGAGCCGGTCGGCATGGAACATCGGCCCGCCGCGCGTACGCGGGAACCCGTACCCGTTGCACCAGATGACGTCGATGTCGGCCGCGGTGGATGCGATGCCTTCCTCGAGGATCCGCGCGCCTTCGTTGATGAGCGCGTAGATGCAGCGCTCGACGATCTCCGCGTCGCTCACCTCACGCTGAGCGACGCCGAGCCGCGCGGCTTCCGCCCGGATGAGCTCGCGCACCTCCGGATCGGGACGCCGCTCGCGCTTTTCGCCCTCGTAGAGATACACGCCGCGGCCCGTCTTCCGCCCGTAGCGGCCGAGCTCGGCGAGCAGGTCGAACACGCGGAAGTAACGCGGATCGTCGGGCAGATCGCGGCGCTCACGCCGTACCCGGTAGCCGACGTCGAGCCCGGCGAGATCGCCGACCGCGTTCGGTCCCATCGCCATGCCCCATTCCTCGAGCACGGCGTCGATCCGCTCGGGAGGCACTCCCTCGAGCATCATGAGCTGATTCTCGCGGCCGTAGGCGTACAGCATGCGATTGCCCACGAAGCCGAAGCAGTTGCCGACGACGACGCCGAGCTTTCCGATACGCTTGCCGACGGCAAGCGCGGTGGCGAGGGAGTCGGGCGACGTTGCGCGGCCGCGGACGATTTCGAGCAATCGCATGACGTGTGCCGGCGAGAAGAAGTGCATGCCGAGCACGTCCTGCGGACGCCTCGTTGCCGACGCGATCGCATCCACGTCGAGCGTGGAGGTGTTCGTCGCCAGCACCGTACCCGGCCTGCAGATTCCGTCGAGCTGCCGGAACACCTCCTGCTTGAGCGCGAGATTCTCGTAAACCGCCTCGATCACGAGATCCGCATCGCGTGCAGCGTCGAGATTCCGTGCAGTCGTAACGCGCTCCAGGACGGCGGCGGCGCCTCCTTCATCGAGCCGACCGCGCTTCGCGGCGCTTTCGACCGCCGAGCGCAGCCGCGCCATGCCCGACTCCAGCGCGCCCTGCTCCCGATCGACGAGCGCCAGCTGCAGTCCGTGCATCGCACAGGCCGCAGCGATGCCGGAGCCCATGGTGCCCGCGCCTACGACGCACACCGATCGGACTTCGCGGGGTGATCCGCCGCCCGACCGGGACGCGCTCCTCTCGGCAAAGAACAGATGCCGGAGCGCGGCCGATTCATCTGAAGCGCGGCACTCCTCGAACAGCTGTCGCGAGAGCGCGAGCCCTTCCTCGAACGCGAGCGAACGAGCCGCCTCTACGCACTGGACGATACGGTCGACGGCTGCCGAGCGGCGGGCGGAACGCGGAAGCGATCGACGGAACTCCGCGAAGAATTTCTCGTCCGGAAGCGGTTCCGGCAGAGGCTTCTCTCTGACACGCCGCGGAGGCGCCCCCTGCGCGACGAGCTCACGGGCATACTCCATCGCGCCCGCGAGCGGATCGCCTTCAGGAAGCGGGCGGTCCACGAGGCCGAGGGCGAGCGCCTCCTCGCGGCCGATCGGCTCGCCGGATACCATCATCTCGAGCGCACGCTTCGCGCCGATGAGGCGCGGCAGGCGCTGCGTACCGCCGGCACCCGGCAGCAACCCCAGCTTCACCTCCGGCAGGCCCAGTCTTGCGTCAGGTGTGGCGCACCGATAGTGGCAGGCGAGCGCCGTCTCGAGACCCCCGCCGAGCACCGCACCGTGCAGTGCCGCGACGACGGGCTTGCTGCACGACTCGAGTCGCATGAGCACGTCGTTGAGGAGCGGCGCACGCGGCGTCTGCTCGAGCTCGCGGATGTCCGCGCCGGCGATGAAGTTCTTTCCCGCGCCATGCACCACGATCGCCGCGATCCCGCGATCCGCATCCGCTTCGAGAATCGCACCGAGGAGCCCCGCCCGCACGGGATGCGAGAGCGCATTGACCGGAGGATGATCGACGACGATCACGGCGATCGGTCCGTGACGCTCGAGTCTCACCGGCTCCATGACGCGTGCCTCGTCGCTCACGGCAGCATGCTCCCGTCTTCGCTGCATCGTCAGACGCGTTCGAGAATCATCGCGATGCCCTGCCCGACACCGATGCACATCGCGCAGAGCGCGTAGCGGCCGCGAATCTCGTGCAGCTGATTGACTGCGGTCATGGCGAGCCGCGCGCCGCTCGCGCCGAGCGGGTGCCCGACCGCGATCGCGCCGCCGTTGGGATTCACGTGCTCGGCGTCGTCCGGCAGCCCCAGCTCGCGCAGCACCGCGAGCACCTGGGCCGCGAACGCTTCGTTGATCTCGATGACGTCCATCTCCTCGAGCCGTCGCCCCGCGAGCTCGAGCACCTTGCGCGTCGCCGGAACCGGACCGATGCCCATGATGCGCGGAGGCACGCCGGCCGTGGCCGTCGCAACGATGCGGGCGCGAGGCTCGAGACCATGGCGCCGCGCGGCCTCCTCGCTCGCGACGAGCAGCGCCCCGCTCCCGTCGTTGATGCCGGATGAGTTACCCGCCGTCACCGATCCGTCCGGTTTCACGACACCCTTGAGCCGCGCGAGCGCTTCGAGCGTCGTATCCGGGCGCGGGTGCTCGTCCTCCGCGACGAACGTCGGCTCCTGTTTCGGGCGGCGGATCTCCACGGGAACGATCTCGCGCGCGATGCGTCCTGCAGCGCGCGCCTTCGCGTAGCGCTGCTGACTGCGCAGCGCGTACGCGTCCTGATCCTCACGCGAGATGCCGCGCTCGGCGACGAGGTTCTCCGCCGTCTGCGCCATGGAATCGAGCCCGATCAGCTCCTGAAGGCGCGGATTGACGAAACGCCAGCCGAGCGTCGTGTCCTCGAACTTCGCGGCGCGAGAAAAGGCCGTATCCGCCTTGGCGAGCACGAACGGCGCACGCGTCATGCTCTCCACGCCGCCCGCGATCGCGAGCTCCGCTTCGCCCGTGCGGATCGCCCGTGCCGCGAGATTCACGGCATCGAGCCCCGAGCCGCACAGACGGTTGATGGTCGCCGCGGGCACGGACTGCGGCAGCCCGGCAAGGAGCACCGCCATGCGTGCGACGTTCCGGTTGTCCTCTCCTGCCTGATTGGCACAGCCGAGATACACCTCGTCGAGCCGCTCCCAGTCGACGCGGCGATTGCGTTCGGCGAGCGCACGCAGCGGAATGGCGGCGAGATCGTCCGCCCGCACGGAAGCGAGCACGCCTCCGTAGCGGCCGAACGGCGTTCGTATGCCGTCGCAGATGAAGGCTTCGCGCATGGTGCTCCTCACGCCTGCTCAGCGGCCTGTGAAGTTCGGGGAACGCTTCTCCAGGAAGGCTGCGACGCCTTCGGCGTAGTCGGCCGTCCTTCCGAGCTCGCGCTGCAGATCGCGCTCGACGTCGAGCTGCTGCTCGAGCGTGCGGCTCCAGCTCTCGCGGATCGCCTGCTTCGTTCGTGCCAGTCCTCGCGTCGGCGCAGCCGCGAAGCGGCGCGCGAGCTCCTCGACGGTCGGAACGAGCTGATCGTCCTCCACGCAGCGCCAGATGAGACCCCACTGCTCGGCCTGCTCCGCCGTGAGCTTCTCTCCGAGCAGCGCGAGCCCGAGGGCGCGCGCGGTACCCACGAGGCGCGGCAGGAACCAGGTGCCGCCGGAGTCGGGTACGAGCCCCAGCTTCGCGAAGGCCTGAACGAAGCTCGCCGAGCGCGCGGCGATCACGAGGTCGCAGGCCAGCGCGATGTTGGCACCGGCGCCTGCGGCGACACCGTTCACCGCCGCAATTACCGGCATCGGCAGGTCCTGCAGCGCGAGCACCAGGGGCTTGTAGTACTTCTCGATCGACTCGCCGAGGTCGATGCCTTCTCCGCCCGGTGCAACCGCACGGTCGCCGAGATCCTGGCCCGCACAGAACCCTCTTCCGGCACCGGTCAGCACGAGCACACGTGCCTCGGGATCGTTCCGGACGCGTGTGAGCGCATCCCGCACCTCCTCGTGCATCTGCACCGTGAAGCTGTTGAGGCGCTCCGGGCGGTTCAGGGTCAGCCGGGCGATACCCGACTCGCGCCCGAAGAGGATCGTGCGGTAGTCCATGGCTCACCTCTCGTCGTAATCGAGCTCGATGCGAGGTGTCTTCGCACGCGACTGGCACGCGAGGATGAAGCCGCGCTCGAGCTCCCAGTCCTCGAGTGCGTAGTTCTCCGCCATCTCCACCTCGCCGCTCACCAGCCGCGTGCGGCACGTGGAGCACACACCCGCGCGGCAGGAGTACGGCAGATCGAGGCCTGCGTTCGCCGCGGCGTCCAGGATCGTCTCCTCGCCCGTACGCATCGTGAAGGTGCGTCGCCGGCCGTCCATCGTCACGACCACCTCGGTCAGCCCCTCGGCGACCTGTGCCGCGGGCTCGCCGTGCGCATCCGTCTCGGCAGCAGTCGCGGCCGTGAAATGCTCCGAATGAACGCGCGTCGGATCGACACCGAGCTCGCGCAGCGCGCCGCCCACCTCGCCGATCATCGTCCCGGGACCGCAGACGAAGAACTCGCGCACCTTCGGGGGCTCGAACAGCCGCCCGGCGAACGCCCTGACCTTCTGCGCATCGATCCGTCCGTTGAAGAGCTCGACGTCCTGCGGCTCGCGGCTCATCACGAAATGCAGCGCGAGGCGGTCGAGATGACGGTTCTTGAGCGCGAGTATCTCCTCGAGAAACATCGTGCGCGCGGCGCTGCGGTTGCCGTAGAAGAGCATCACGTGCGCTCCGGCGCACCGATCGAGAAGCGTGCGGGCGATCGCCAGCACCGGTGTGATGCCGCAGCCGGCTGCGAATGCCACGTAGAGCCCCGGCTCGATTGCCCTCGGTCCGAAGCTGCCGTTCGGCGGCATGACCTCCAGCGTATCGCCGGCACGCACCCGTTCCGCGATGTGGCGCGACAGCATCCCATGCGCATGCACGCGCACACCGATGCGGAGCGGCAGCTCCCCGGCCGCGCTGACGAGCGAGTAGGTGCGACGGACCTCCTGACCGTCGATGTGCGCACGAACGACGATGTGCTGCCCCGCGCGCGGGCGGAACACTTCGTGCAGCGCCTGCGGCACCGCGAGCGTAACGCTCACCGCGTCCTCTGCGTTCGGCTGCACGGCTGCGACTTCGAGGGGATGGAACTTCAGCATGCCGTCAGATGCACTTGAAGTAATCGAAGGGTTCGAGACAGCTCGTGCAGCGGTAGTGCGCCTTGCACGGCGTGGAGCCGAACTCGCTCACGCGCTCGGTCTGCGTGCTGCCGCAGCGGGGGCACGCGACGGCCGCGGATCCCAGCAATGCACGCGGGCTCGAGACGCTGTCCGCCGGCGGTGCGATGCCGAACTCGCGAAGCTTCCGTCGTCCTTCCTCGGTGATCCAGTCGCTGGTCCACGGCGGCGAGAGAACTTCCCGGATCACGGCATCCGCGTGGCCGGCCTTTGCGAGCACGTCACGCACCGACGCACGGATCACGTCCGTCGCCGGGCAGCCCGAGTAGGTCGGCGTGAGACCGACCTCGACCCTTCCATCCTCGCGCAGAGCGACATACCGCACGATGCCGAGTTCCACGATGGAGAGGACGGGGATCTCCGGATCGTGAACGCTCTCGAGCAGCCGCCACACCTCGCTGGGCCGCCTCACGGGGCCGGTCCCGGTGCGGACGGTGCTCGAGGCGTTCATGACCGCTTCACCACCTTGCCCCGGGATACGCACGCTGCAGGAACTGCATCTCGGCGAGGAGATACCCGAGATGCTCGCTGTGCACGCCCTGCTTCCCGAACCACGCATAGGGCACGTCGGCGGGACGCTGCAGCGTCGCTTCACGAAGCACTTCGTCGATGCGGGCGTTCCAGCGCGGCGCGAGCTCCTCGAGCGGCGGCGCGATGCCGCGCGACGCGAGCAGTGCGTCGATTTCGTCGGCAGTGACGAGCTCGACCGTGAACGGCCAGAGCTCATCGAGCGCGGTCTGCACGCGCCGATGACTCTCCTCGGTACCGTCGCCGAGGCGCACGGTCCAGCCGGCGCTGTAGCGCAGGTGATAGCGCGTTTCCTTCACGGCCTTCGCGGCGATCTCCGCGAGGCGCCGGTCGGTGGAAGCGCACAGCGCTTCGTAGACCTCGAGCTGCCACGCGTCGACGAGGAGCTGCCGCACGATGGTGCGGCCGAAGTCTCCGTTCGGCTGCTCGACGAGCGTGAGATTGAAGAAATCGGATCCGTCGCGCAGGAAGGCCAGCGCATCCTCGTCGCGGCCGCGGCCTTCGATCTCTCCCGCATACGTGAGCAGCAGGCGCGCCTGCCCGATGAGATCGAGGGCGATGTTCGCAAGGCCCAGATCCTCTTCCAGCGCCGGCGCATGCCCGATCCACTCGCCGAGGCGTTGCCCCAGCACGAGACTCGTGTCGCCGAGCCGCAGCACATAGCGCAGCAGCGCCGCGCGCACCGGATCCGCCGCGCCTTCCACCGTTGCCGCCGTCCGTGTCACAGGTTCTTCACCTCGTCCGGAATCGCGTAGAACGTGGGATGGCGGTAGACCTTGTCCTGCGCGGGATCGAAGAGCGCGTCGGCTTCCTCGGGATCGGACGCGACGATCTGCGCCGAAGGCACGACCCAGATGCTCACGCCTTCCTGGCGCCGCGTATAGACGTCACGCGCATGTTCGATGGCCATGCGCGCGTCCGCGGCGTGAACGCTCCCGACGTGCTTGTGCTCGAGACCCGCCCTGGGGCGCACGAACACTTCGAAGAGCGGCCATTCGACGTTCGACGTCATACGGAGCCTCCTCAGGCGGCCTGCACACCGCGTTGCCCGCGCTTCCCGGCATGCGCGATCGCCGCTTCCCGTACCCACGCGCCTTCTTCCCAGGCACGACGTCGCGCCTCGAGGCGCTCACGGTTGCACGGACCGTGACCCGCGAGCACGCGCTCGAACTCTCCCCAGTCGATGGGCCCGAAGCGGTAGTGCTGCGTCTCCTCGTCCCAGCGAAGCTCGGGATCCGGAATCTTCAGTCCGAGGTACTCGGCCTGCGGCACGGTGACGTCGACGAACTTCTGGCGCAGCTCGTCGTTCGTGAAGCGCTTGATCTTCCAGCGCATCGACTGCGCGGTGTGCTTCGACTGCGCATCCGGCGGACCGAACATCATGAGCGCCGGCCACCACCAGCGGTCGAGCGCGTCCTGCGCCATGCGCTTCTGCTCGGGAGTGCCGCGCGCGAGCGTGAGCATGATCTCGAAGCCCTGACGCTGATGAAAGCTCTCCTCCCTGCAGATGCGCACCATCGCGCGCGCATAGGGGCCATAGGAGCAGCGGCAGAGCGGTATCTGGTTCATGATCGCCGCGCCGTCGACGAGCCAGCCGATGGCGCCGACGTCGGCCCACGTGAGCGTCGGATAGTTGAAGATGCTCGAGTACTTCGCCGCTCCCGAAAGGAGCTGCTGCATCATCTGATCGCGGGAGATGCCGAGCGTCTCCGCGGCGCTGTAGAGATACATGCCGTGGCCGCCCTCGTCCTGGACCTTCGCGATCAGCACGGCCTTGCGCCGGAGCGTGGGCGCGCGGGTGATCCAGTTGCCTTCGGGCAGCATGCCGATGACCTCGGAGTGGGCATGCTGCGAGATCTGGCGGATGAGCGTCCGCCGGTAGGCTTCCGGCATCCAGTCCTTGGGCTCGATCTTCTCCTCGGCGTCGATCTTCGCCTGGAAGCGTGCCTCGAGCGCGGCCGATTCGGCCGCGGAGTCGCCGAGGCAATCCTTACCCAGAGAGTCGAGGCCCTGCGTGTACACGCGAATCTCCTTTCCCCGGCCGGTCGGGGAGAATGTGACACAGAATTCTTCGATCGGCAATGAATTCTGTGTCACAATGCGCAGCGCCCGCAGATCCGCGACCAGCATGTCCGATCCACTCGCCGCGGCCACGCGCACGCTCGTTCGACGGTTCCGCGCGCAGCGTCCGCTGCGCGGCGGCTCGCTCATCATCACGATCTTCGGCGACGCCATCGCCCCGCGCGGCGGCGCCGTGACGCTCGGCGGGCTGATCCGTCTGGCTCGGCCTTTCGGCCTCACGGAGCGCCTCGTCCGCACCTCCGTCGCGCGGCTCGCTCAGGAGGGCTGGCTCGAGTCGCGCCGCAACGGCCGTCTCAGCGAGTACCGCCTCGCTCCCGGCGGGCGCGAGCGCTTCGCCGAAGCCACTCGCCGCATCTACGGCCCGAACCCCGCGCGCTGGGACGGACAGTGGACACTGCTCCTGCTGCCGCCGGACGCACCGGCGGCGCGTCGCGATCGTCTGCGTCGCGAGCTGCTCTGGCTGGGTTTCGGACAGGTGAGTCCTGGCGTGCTCATCCATCCGAGCCGTACGCCGGCCGAGACGCGCGGCCTGCTGTCCCAGCTCGGCGCCATCGCTCGCGACGTAACCGTCCTTTCCGCCTCGAGCGGCGATCCGTCCGAGGACTCGAGGCTCGCGCACGGCGGATGGGATCTCGCCGACCTGGGCAGGCGTTACCGCCGCTTCGTCGACGGCTTCCTGCCCGTGCGCGACGCGCTCGCGGCCTCGCAGAACGATCCGCCATGCGAAACGGCGTTCGTGATCCGGACGCTGCTCGTGCACGAGTACCGCAAGATCCATCTGCGCGACCCGCTGCTTCCCGCAGGGCTTCTTCCCGCGAACTGGATCGGCAACACCGCCTACGAGCTCTGCCGCGATCTCTACGGCCGGCTGTTCCACGCCGCCGAGGCTCATCTCACGGCCGAAGCGCAGACGCTCGAAGGTCCGCCGCCTCCCGCCTCTTCCGAGGCGCTGAGCCGCTTCGGCGGAATTCCGGAAGCGATGCGGGGTAGCGGCCACGTTACGACCAGCTCTCGAGCCGCTCGACGAACACCTGCATGAAGCGGTTCGCGCGGTGTCCGTCCATCACACGGTGATCGAGGGTGAGCGTCACGTAGCACCGCGGCCGGACGACGATGCGTTCCTCGCCGCTCTCCTCGATCACGACGGGCCGCCTCTCCAGCTTTCCGACGCCGAGGATCGCCGACTGCGGCTGAGGGATGACGATCGGCGCCGCGACGAGACTGCCGCTCACGCCGTGGTTCGAGATCGTGAACGTTCCGCCGCGCACGTCGGCGGGCGTGAGCCGCCCCGCGCGCGCCCGCGAGACGAGATCGTGCAGCGTCCGGGCGATGTCGGCGAGATCGCGCCGCTCGACGTTCTTCAGCACGGGAACCACGAGTCCGCCGTCGGCGAGCGCAGTTGCGACGCCGATGTTCACGTTCTCGAAGATCTCGAGCGCATCGTCGGTCCAGCGCGCATTCGCTTCCGGCACTTCGCGGATCGCATCGACGCAGGCCGCGACGAAGTACGCCGTGAGCGTCAGCGGCGCACCCTCTTTCGCGAGCGCCTCTCTGTGGCGCTCGCGATGCGCCAGCACTCGAGAGAGATCCGCCTCGAAGACCGTCGTGACGTGCGGCGCCGTGTGCAGCAGGCTCTCCACCATGCGCTGCGCGATCTGGCGCCGCGTGGCCGAATGCGGCACTCGGCGAATCCCCGTTTGCGCCGCGTCTCGCTCCGCGGAAGACGACAGATCGACGGCGCCGCCGGTACGCGCGATGCCGCTGTCCATGGCATCCGCGACACCCTGCTTCGCCTGCATTGCCGCGACATGCCGCATCACGTCCTCGGCGGTCACGCGTCCGCCCGCGCCTGTGCCCTGCACCCCGGACGGATCGAGCCCGTGCTCGGCGAGCAGGCGGCGAACCGCGGGACTGAGCGGCGGCCGCGCTCCGGCATCGGGTGACGAGGCATCGAGCGTGAGCCGCGGCATCGGTTGTGTGTCGCCCGGCGCGGCTTCCCGCGGAGCTTCCGCGACTTCCATGCGTCCGAGCAGCTCGCCCGGTGAGATTTCCTCGTCCTCGCGCTTGACGATCTCCCGCAAGACACCGCTCGCGGGCGAGGGAATCTCGACGGTCACCTTGTCCGTCTCGACCTCGATGAGCGGCTCGTTCTCGACGACGGCATCGCCGATGCCCTTCAGCCAGCGCAGGAGCTGCGAACGGGTACCTTCCGTCTGCTCGGCCGGCGCGCGGATTTCCACCATCGCTGACACGGTGCAGCGCCTCCCCTTCTCTGTCGACTGAGAGGTTTCAGAGCTCGGCGATGCGCCTGAACGCATCGGCGATCTGGCTCACGCCGGGCACGGCCGCATCGAGCAGCACGGGGCTGTGCGGGCTCGGAATGTCCGGCATGGCGAGCCGCTCGATGGGCGCATCGAGATCGAAGAAGGCTTCCTTCGCGAGCACCGCGGCGATCTCCGCGCCGAAGCCCGCCGTCAGATTGTCCTCGTGCACGATGACGCAGCGTCGCGTCTTTCGAACCGAGGCGAGCACGGCCTCGCGATCCCACGGAGAGAGCGTCCGCAGATCGATGAGCTCGACATCGACACCCGACTCGTCCGCAGCCCGCTCGCAGCGCTCGACCATCGCGCCCCAGCTCACCACGGTGAGCCGGCCGCCCTCGCGCAGGATGCGCGCCTTGCCGAAGGGGACGATGAAGTCGTCGCCCGGATAGGGCCGCCGGGCCCACGCGGCGTCGAGCATCGCGCGGTGCTCGAAGAAGATCGTCGGATCGTTGCCGCGCAGCGCGGCGCGCAGCAGTCCGACGGCGTCTTCCGCATTCGAAGGCATCGCCACCCGCCAGCCGATGCCGTGCACCCACGCGACTTCGTTGGTCTGGCTGTGCCACGGATCGCCGCACTTGAAGAAACCGCCCGGCATGCGCACGACGATCGGCGCGGCAAAGCGGTTGGCCGTGCGCCAGCGCATCGTTCCGCAGTCGTTGAGCTGCTCGGCTGCCGGGTCCGCGTACTTGCGGAACTGGATCTCGGGAACGGGCACGAGTCCCGCGAGCGCCATGCCGACCGCACGCCCGATGATGCCTTCCTCGGAAAGACTGGTGTCGAACACGCGTGCGGCGCCGAACTTCTCCTGCAGCCCCAGCGTCGCGGCGTGCACGCCGCCCTTGCGGCCGACGTCCTCTCCGAAGACGAGCACGCGGGGGTTCGTCGCGAGCTCGTGCTCCAGCGTCCGGCGGATTGCGGTCACCATGTTGATGCGCGGACCTTCGCTTCTCGGCTCCGTCACACCGGCGGGCGGCGTGTAGCCGTCCGCGAGCTGGCCGCCCTGCTGCTGCAGGTCGATGGTCCCATCCGGCCGCAGCTCGCTGAAGACATGGCGCTGCACCTGCGAAGGATCGGGCGCCGGCCGCCGCTCGACTTCCGCGAGCGCCTGCTCGACCTCGACCCGCGCTTCTTCCTCGAGCTTCGCCCACACCGCCTCGCTCAGCGTGCCCGGCACCAGCAGCTCGCGGAGCTTGCGCAGCGGATCGCGCGCCTGCTCCGCCGCGATCTCCTCGGGAGACTTGTAGGTCTGCGTGTCCTGACCCGAATGACCGGAGAGACGCGGCACGGAAAGCCGCAGGAGAGCCGGGCCCTCGCCCGCACGAACGCCGGCGACCGCCTGACGGATGAGAAGCGCGGCGGACCGGGGATCGCTGCCGTCGCCCTCGAGCACTTTCAGCCCGCGGAATGCGGAGAGATTTCGCGCGATGTTGCCGCCCGGCGTCTGCAGCTCGGACTTCACCGAGATGCCGTAGCCGTTGTCCTCGATGAAGAAGAGGATCGGAAGGCGCTGCGTCGCCGCGATGTTGATCGCCGCCCAGAACCCGTTCGTCGCCGTCGATGCGTCACCGCCGTGAGCGACTGCGATGCTGCCCGCGAAGCGACGATCGCGAAGCGTCGTTGCGCGGTACTGGATCGCCTGCGCCCAGCCCACCGCGGGCGTGTACTGCGCACCGACACCGCCGCAGGCGGGCAGCACGCTGGGTCCCGTGCGTCGCGGCAGATTGAAGACGACGCCGATGTCGCGTCCTTCGCTCACGCCCCCGACGCGCATCATCGTGGATGCGAGCGCCTGCTCCGGCGTGAGCCCGAGCGCGAGCATGAGCGGCCGCGAGCGGTAGTACACGCTCACGCCGTCGCGCTCGCCCGTGAGCTCGTGCCCGAGGAGCACCTGGGTCACTTCGTGACCCCGCGCAGAGAACTGATACAGCACCTTCCGCGCGGGAAGGAGCCGCGTCTCCTCGAGATCGTCGAGGGCGCGCGAGATCAACGCGTCGCGCACGACGCGCAGCCATGCGAAGGTTTCGACGTGTCCGTGCGCCGCGACGGACTCGGGTACTGCAGACATCCCGCCGCTCCGTGGGTCCACGGGACCGGTCTGATGCGATGCAGACAGCCTAGCGCCGATTCAGGAGCGGAACTCGCCAATCTCTGCTGCGCAAGAGCCGGTTGTTGGTGATAATCTCCAAACAACAGCGGTTTCGGGATGGAATTCACCATGCCTCTCGATCGCATCGACGCGAGGATCCTGGCCGAGCTGCAGCGTGACGGCCGGCGCGCCGTCGTCGATCTGGCTCAGGACGTCGGGCTCTCACCCACCCCCTGTGCACGGCGCATCCGCATGCTGGAGTCGAGCGGAGTGATCCAGGGCTACGCTGCGGTCGTGGACCCGGCGCGTCTCGGCCTCAAGGTGCAGGCATTCATCCAGGTGAAGCTCCAGCAGCACACCGACGAGATCGTCGCGCGCTTCGAGCGGGAGCTCGAAGCCCTCGAAGAAGTGACGGGCTGCTTCGCCACGACGGGCGAATACGACTTCATGCTGCAGGTCTTCGCCCAGGACCTCGAGTCACTGAGCGAGCTGGTGCTGAAGAAGCTGCTCAAGATCCCCGGCGTGCGCGACGTGCACTCGAGCATCGTGCTCGACACGGTGAAGCGCTCGGCACGGCTGCCGCTTTCGCACCTCTCCTGACGCCGTCTCTCAGGGGTGCTTCGGCAGGAGGACGATCTTGCCGATATGAGCGCCCGACTCCATGAGCTCGTGCGCGCGCCAGGCCTCCTCGAGCGGGAAACGCGCGTAGATCGGCGGGCAGAGTCTGCGCGTGCCGAAGAGAGGCCACACCCGCTCGCGCAGCGCCGCTGCGATCCTGCCCTTGTCCTGCACCGACTGGGGGCGCAGCACGGAAGCCATGAGCCTGATGCGCTTCGAGAGCAGGGGGCGCAGATCGATCTGTGCGCTCGCGCCGCCCATCGTCGCGATGAGCGCGATGCGTCCTTCCACGGCGGCCGCTGCGATGTTGCGCTGGACGTAATCGCCGCCGACGATGTCGAGAATGACGTCGGCGCCTCTGCCCTGCGTCGCCTCCCGCACCGCTTCGACGAAATCCTCTTCGCGGTAGTTGATCGCGCGGTCCGCGCCGAGCTCGACACAGGCAGCGCATTTCTCGGCGCTGCCGGCCGTCGTGAGCACGGTGGCGCCGAATGCCTTGCCGAGCAGGATCGCCGTCGTGCCGATGCCGCTCGAGCCGCCGTGCACCAGGAGCGTCTCGCGCGCGCGGAGGCCGGCTCGCTCGAAGACGTTGTGGTAGACGGTGAAGAACGTCTCGGGAAGTGCCGCGGCTTCCTCCACGCCGAGGCCTGCGGGGACCGGCAGACACTGCACCGCAGGCGCGACGACGTACTGTGCGTATCCGCCTCCCGCCACCAGCGCACACACACGCTCTCCGACCGCGGGCGACCGGACATCCGGCGCCGTGCGCACGACTTCGCCTGCGACCTCGAGCCCGGGAATGTCCGTCACGCCGGGTGGCGGCGGATAGTGTCCCCTGCGCTGAATGACGTCCGGTCTGTTCACCCCCGCGGCGAGAACCTTGATCAGCACTTCGCCGGCCGCCGGCGACGGTATCGGTCGCCGTGCGACTCGCAGCACTCGCGGCGGGCCGGGTGTCTCGATCTCGATCGCCTGCATGTCCTGAGCTTCGTACGACATTCCTCGCGGGACGTGAGTGGAATTGCCTGCGATCGTCCGGCGGCCGACTGATGCGATTCAGCGCGGATGCAGCCAGACGGGCAGGAACGTGTAGGGATCCGCAGCGGCGGACTCATCGTAGCGCACGCCGCTGCGCGCGAGCAGCTCCTGGAGCTTCCCCGCCTTGAACGCGTCGAAGACGTCCGTGCAGCCGCCGACGAACTGCCCGCCGACGAAGACCTGCGGGATCGTCATGAACGACGTGCGCGCCGTGAGCGCCGCGCGGATCTTGCCGCCGCGGTCGTCGGCCTGGTACTCGACCGAGTCGAGGTCGATCGAGCGGTACGGTATCCGGCAATGCGCGAAGAACCGGCGGACCGCCCAGCAGAACTCGCACCACTCGAGCGCGAACATCACCACGGGCTGCGAGCGATCCGACAGCACTTCCTCGACGAACGCCGCGGCTTCGGGCGTCACGGGTCTCGGTGCCTGCTGCGTCGGCGGCTTCTGCGGCACGTCGAAGCGGAAGTTGGGCGTCGAGCGTGCGATGTCGATCTCCTCTTCCGTCATCTCCGCCGGAATGTCCGCGAAGAGCGGCGTCGAGAGATAGCGCTCGCCGGTGTCGGGAAGCATGCACAGCACGACCGAGCCTTCGGGTGCAGACCGGCAGATCTTCAGTGCGCCGGCGAAAGTCGCGCCGCCGGTAATGCCGGTGAGAATGCCCTCCTTCTGCGCGAGCTCCCGCGAGCAGCGCATCGCGTCGGCGCCGTTGACCGGGACGATCTCGTCGACGAGTCCCATCGCCACCGCGTCTTCGGTGAGCTTCGGAATGAAGTCGGGGCTCCAGCCCTGCATGAGGTGCGGCCGGAAGCTCGGATGACTGACCGAAGGCGCGCCCTCTTCCACCCGTGGCTGCGGGATACCGCTTCCCAGAATCGGTGAATTGTCCGGCTCGCAGACGACGATGCGCGTCCCGGGGCGCTTCTCCCGCAGCACCCGGCCCACGCCCTTCAGCGTGCCTCCCGTGCCGTAGCCGGTGACCCAGTAATCGAGGCGCTCGCCTTCGAAGGCCTCGAGAATCTCGGGCGCGGTCGTGCGCGAATGCATGTTCGCATTGGCCTCGTTCTCGAACTGGCGGCACAGGAACCAGCCGTGCTTCTCGGCGAGCTCCTTTGCCTTCGCGAGCATGCCGCTGCCCTTGAGCGCCGCAGGTGTGAGCACCACCTTCGCGCCGAGGAAGCGCATGAGCTTCCGTCGTTCGATGCTGAAGTTCTCCGCCATGGTCACGACGAGCGGATAACCCTTGCGGGCGCAGACCATCGCGAGCCCGATACCCGTGTTGCCGCTCGTCGCCTCGACCACCGTCTGCCCGGGACGCAGTGCGCCCGTGCGCTCGGCTTCCTCGATGATGCCGAGGGCGAGACGGTCCTTGACCGAGCCCATGGGATTGAACGCTTCGAGCTTGGCGTACAGCTTGACGTGCGGCGGAGCGAGCCGGCCGATGCGGACGATGGGAGTGCGCCCGACGGTCTGCAGAATGTCCTCGAACTTCCCGGTCATGGGATCACCTCTCGGACGGGTGTATGGGCGCCAGGCGCACGATCATGCGCCTCACGGCCCTTGCGCGACAACCGCCGTGCGCAGCGGGACCATGCTGCCCCGCCGACGGCCCATGAAAGCGGCCGTGCTAAGATCGCCCGCGACGTCCATCGGTCCCGCCGGCAACTGCCGGCCATAGCACGAAGAAATGGGGGTACCGAAATGTCGATTACCGTCCGCTCCCTGCTGATCCTCGCGGCGGTCTCACTCGCCGCATGTGACGTCCAGATCCGCGACGAGACACCCGACCAGTACACCGCCAATCACGACATCGGTCTGTACGAAGTGAAGGCGACGGTGACCGATCGCGGTTTTCTGGTGTCGCCGACATCCGTATTCCTCTCGGCGATCTCGGGCGATCGCACGATCGAGCTCCAACCGGACCGCAGCCGCACCACCTGGAGCACGCTGATGTCCGTCCGGTGCCGCAGCAGCTTCCCGCTGCAGTTCCGCGCCGTCTGGACCGTGCAGAACGTTTCGACGCGGGGCAAGCTCGTACCGCCGCAGCCGCGTGAAATCCGGCTCATCGAACCGGAGTGGACGCGCGAGGCGAAACAGGACACTTCACAGCGCAGCCGCACGGGATGGACGACGGCCGTGCGCTATCGCGTGCAGACGGAGCCCAACGTGGAGATCACCGCCGCGCGCATCGAGCCGGTAAGCGACAGCCCCGAGGACGTCAAGGCGGCCGAGCCGCTGTCGGTGACGACCCAGCTGCCCGTGATGGCGACCTGCGGCGATCCCGTCGAGATCACCGTGCACTCGAAGGCGCAGCGCGCGTACGGCAACCTCGTCATCGAGACGACGCATCCGACCGTGAAGACCTGGCAGACGCGCGTCGAGTTCGCGCCGCTCTGAGCGGCGAACGCGCCGTCTGATGCACACGCTCAGTCGCCGAGCGCGTCTGCGACGCGCTCGGCGATGGCGAGCGACGCAGTGAGCCCCGGCGACTCGATACCATAGAGGTTCACGAGGCCGGGGATGCCGTGCTCCTTCGGTCCCTGGATCGAGAAGTCCCGGCTCGGCTCGTTCGGCGCGTGCAGCTTCGGGCGAATGCCGGCATACGCGGGCTGCAGCGCGCCGTCGGGCAGGCGCGGCCAGTATCGGCGGATCTCTGCGTAGAAGCGATCGGCGCGCCGCGGATCCACCGTGTAGTCGATGGAGTCGATCCATTCGACGTCCGGACCGAATCGCGCGCGCCCGGCGAGGTCGAGCGTCAGATGTACGCCGAGACCCGCCCGCTCGGGGATGGGATACACGAGGCGCGAGAACGGCGCCCTGCCCGAAAGCGAGAAATAGTTCCCCTTCGCGTAGTAGATGGGCGGCACGCTCTGCGGAGGCACCCCGTCGATCGTGCGTGCGACTGCCTGCGCGTTGAGACCCGCGCAGTTCACGACGCGCCGGGCGTGCAGTTCCATGGGCGCATCGCCGCCGATCTCGAGCACGATGGTGCCGGGGCTCACTCGCCCGTGGAGCACGGGTGCGCCGAGGGCTACCATGCCGCCCGCAGCCTCGAGATCCCCGCGCAGCGCGAGCATCAGACCGTGGCTGTCCACGATGCCGGTCGACGGTGACTCGAGCGCGGCCACGCAGCAGAGCTCCGGTTCGAGCGACCGCGCAGCGTCCGCTTCGAGCCAGCGGAGATCGTCGACACCGTTCGCTCGCGCGGCCTCGGCGATCGAGCGCAGCGCAGGCAGCTGTTCCTCTGAAGTGGCGACGATGAGCTTTCCACAGCGTCGATGCTCGACGCCGCGATCGGCGCAGTAGGCATAGAGCCTCCGCCTGCCCTCGACGCAGAGCACGGCCTTGAGCGAGCCGCGCGGATAATAGATGCCCGCGTGAATGACCTCGCTGTTGCGCGAGCTCGTGCCGGTGCCGATCGCACGCTCGGCCTCGACGACGATCGGCCCGAGCCCGCGCAGCGCGAGCGCACGCGCCACCGCGAGACCGACGACGCCCGCGCCGATGACGACGCACTCGACGTTCTCGCTCACGAGCGTGTCGCCGTCACCGTGCAGACCTCACGGTGCACCGGTTCATGCTTCGTAGCGCACCTGCGCTTCTCCTGTGCCCGCGTTGTCCGCAATGAACTCGAGCAGCGGACGCGCGAGCGACTCGTCGTCCGTGCCGAGGTGCAGCACCGTCGAAAGATGATTGTGACCGTGCAGATGCTCGAGCCGCGGGAAGCGCCCGCGATGACGCAGATGCGCCTCGAGGAGCCTCACGTTCTGCCGGAGGAAGTCGATACCGTCGAGCTCCGCAGTCACCATCATCAGGGGCACGGGACTGCCCGCGAGTGCCTCGAGGAAGGACGCCTCATCCGCGGCCTTCGGATCGGTGCCGAAATACGCTTCGAAGAAGACGTTCCGTTCCATCGTGCGGGTGTCGAACATCCCGGATACGAGGATGGCACCCGCCGGCCGCCAGCCGCTCGAGCCCGGAGGATGCGCGCGCGCCACGAACCCGCCGACGTGCACCGCTCCGGCGGACTGTCCCATGACGAAGATCCGCTGCGCATCGCCGCCGTAAGAGGCGATGTTCTCTCGCACCCAGTTCACGGCCGCCGCGACGTCATCGCTGCCCGAGGGCCAGCGGAAGGCAGGCGCGAGCCGGTACGTCATGGTCACCCCGACGATGCCGTGACGCGCGGCCCACAGGCCCACGTTGTCGTAGAAGGGGCTGCCGGGCGTCGACTTGTCGCCCATCACGAATCCGCCGCCGTGCACGAAGATGAGAACGGGCCGGTCCCTGCCGGCGTTCTCCGGCACGAAGACGTCGAGGCGATGACGGTCCGCCGTTCCGTATCGCAGATCGCGTTCGATCCGGATTCCCTCCGGGACATCGCGTGCATGCAGCGGCGCGTAGAGCGCTTGCGTCGCCGCGATGGAATCCGGAGTCACTTCCGTCCCGAGAGCCCGGAGCCTGGCGATGAGCTCCCCGCGGGATGCGACTGCCGCAGTCACGTCACGTGCTTCCCGCTCAGTCGTTGGTCTGTGCATCGCGTGCCTCCGGCAGAATCTCGAACAGTCTCTCGAGCGGACGGCACAGCCGCGCTCCGCGATCCGTGACGACGATCGGCCGATTGATGAGGATCGGATGCTTCAGCATGAAATCGATGAGCTGATCGTCGCTCCAGTGCGGTGAATCGAGGCCGAGCTCCGCGTACGGCGTGCCCTTCTCGCGCAGAATGTCCCGCGGCCGGGCATTCATTTTCCGCAGCAGATCGACGAGCGTGCTCCGGTCGGGCGGAGTCTTGAGGTACTCGATCACCTGCGGCTCGATGCCCGCCGCGCGGATGGCCGCGAGCGTCTTGCGCGAAGTGCCGCAGGCGGGATTGTGATAGATCGTCACACGTGGCGCAGCTTCCGCCATGAATGTCTTCCCGGGAAATGATTGAGGTTCCGCGACGGGCCAATCAGTAGCATGCGGCCGAGGCGGCCTCAAGAGAGGCTGCTCGTTCCCGAGCCGACCGGAATCCCCGCCGGCAGGGATGTCGCCGTTCACCGCCACGTGTCCGGCGAGCGATGCGATGGCGGTCGCAGTTCGGCCGGCTCGCAGTAGCGCATGAAATGCCGCGCACCATAATGCCCTCATCGGGGAATCGGACGCGCACGCGTGACACACGAGGAGTTCGAGTCACTCGTGAGACGGCTGGAGCGGGACGCCGCGGCCGAGCCGTCCGCGTATCGTCGCAGACTCACACTCCTCGCCCTGCTCGGCTACGCGTACGTTCTTGCGGTCCTGCTGCTCCTCGCGGGCGGCATCGGCGCCACGGTGTGGCTCGCGACGATCAGCGCCACCGCCCTGCTCCTCGTGAAGAAGTTCGGCTGGGCGCTGCTCGCACGGTTCTTCGACTGGTATGCCCCGCTATTCAGCGCATACTCCTTCGCGCAGGCGCGTCAGCAGGAGTTCGAAGCGGACAGGATCGCGGCAGAAGCGGCGGGTGCGCCCGCCGCAGCCGCTGCGCTCGTGCGGGTCAACGTGCTCGGCGGCTTCCTCGGCGAGAAGTTCTGGCCCGCCGTGTTCAAACGCGCAACGACCGACCCCGAGCCGGCGCTCGCGCCGTTCTCCATGCTGGGACGAGCGCTGCAGCAGCCCGGGCCGCGGGACGCCGCACAGCAATGGCTCGGACGCTCGCTCGCGCGCCGCACCGGTTACGACGACACGCATCCGTGCCTCGCCGATCGGCTGCAGGCACTGGGTATCGGGCCCTTCGTTCCGCCCGCCGTGGAAACGAACGCCGCAGAAGCGTTTCTCGGAAGCGCGGCACGACCGCTGACGCGCGAGCTCGACGAGCGCTGGCGCAGCGAGGTACGGAGCTGGTGGAGCGAGCGCCACAGGCAGGCGTGCGAGTGGCGCGCGCGGCTCGCGGAGCTCGAGCGGACTGCACCCGAAGCGCTCGAGCTCGATGCGCTGTGGGAGCGCGCGTGCCTCACGGAAGAGCTGGGATCGAGCGACGCCGCGCTCGAGCTGCTGACGCTCCTTCTCGAGCACGATCCGTTCCACGCGGGCGCGCACTTCCGCCGCGGCCGCCTGCTTCTCGAGCGCGAGGATGCTCGAGGCATCGAGGACCTGCAGGCGGCAGCGAAGCTCGACGCCTCGGCGGAAGAGGCTGCCTGCGCGCTCATCGCGGAGTATCACCGGCGCCATGGGCGCCACGACCTCGCGGAGCCTCTCGAGCGACGCTGCAGGGAGCTCGAGGAGCGTGCCGCCCTCCTCCGCCGCGAGCGCGAGACTGTCCGTGCCGGGGACGAGTTCGTCGAGCACGATCTCGAGCTCGCGACCGTGTCCGGCATTGCACATCGACTCGGCAAGCTCGGCGGGGTAAGGCGCGCGCTGCTCGTCCGCAAGCGACTCGACGATGGCGGGGAGCCGCTCTACGTGCTCGGCATCCTGTCGCACCGCCCCTGGTGGCGTCTCACGAGCGAATCGCGGGAGCAGGAGCTGATCGAGCGGGTGAGCCGGGAATGCGGAATGCCGGGCGAGACGCTGGTCGTCTCGCTGCGGCTCAACCCCGATCTGGTCGAGCCGCTCGCAGCGGTGCCCTACAGTCGGATCTACCCGCGCGGCTGACTCATCGGCTCTGCGGCCGCGCCGGTCGCAGCCGATGGAAACGCGGTGCCTGCATGTTCCGCCGGAACGCGTGAGTTCGAGCTATCATTCGCTGCCTCGTACGACCTCAGCCAGGCATCGACCGCATTTGTCCGAACGTTCTGATTCCACTGCCGGGCCGTCCGCGCACGCATCCGCGCTCTCGCCTCTGCGGCACCGGATGTTCCTTGCGATGTGGCTCGCAACCCTCGCTTCGCATCTCGGCAATTCGATCCAGGCGGTCGGAGCCTCCTGGCTCATGACCTCGATCGCGCCCTCTCCCGACATGGTCGCGCTGGTGCAGTCGGCGGCGACGCTGCCCATCGGTCTCTTCGCGCTGCTGGCGGGTGCCATCGCCGATCTCTACGACCGCCGGCTCGTGATGCTGGCGGCTCAGTCGGTGATGCTCATCGTGTGCGTCTGCCTCGCGGTTCTCGCATGGCGGTCGCTCGCCGGACCCCGGCTGCTGCTGGGGCTCACGTTCCTGCTCGGAACGGGCTTTTCGGTGTACGGTCCATCCCTGCAGGCGTCCATCGGCGAGCTCGTACCGCGCGCGGATCTTCCCGGAGCGGTGAGCCTCAACGTCCTCGGCCTCAACGTCGCGCGCAGCGTCGGCCCTGCGATCGGCGGCGGAATCGTCGCGCTCGGCGGACCGGCAGCCGCCTTCGCGTTCAGTGCCGTCGCCTATCTCGGCACGACGACAGTGCTCGCCAACTGGCGTCGGCGGCCGCCGCCGCGCGAGAAACCGCCCGAAGGCATCGCACGTGCGGTGCTCACGGGACTCACCTACGCACGCGGCGCGCCGGCGATCCGGACCGTGCTCCTGCGCACGATCGCATTCGGGCTTGGCGGCAGCGCCGCGTGGGCGCTCATGCCGCTCGTCGCGCGCGACCTCATCGGCGCCGGCGCGCTCGCCTTCGGTCTGCTGCTCGGCTCGCTCGGCTTCGGCGCCGTGATCGGCGCACTGCTCAATACGCGCCTGCGGCGGCACTTGAGCAACGAAGCGCTCGTGCGTGCCGCCGGAATCGTCTACGGTGCGGCGTGCATCGTGACGGCGTTCAGTCCCTGGCTGCCGCTCACGATGATCGTGCTCGTGATCGGCGGCGCCGGCTGGGTGCAGGCGCTGTCGACGTTCAACGTGGTCGTGCAGCTCTGGTCGCCGCGCTGGGTCGTGGGTCGCGCGCTGTCGATGTTCCAGACGGCGATCTTCGGCAGCATGGCGCTCGGGAGCTGGCTCTGGGGCCATTTTGCGGAAAGCTTCGGCATCGCGGCCGCGGTCGCGACGTCGGGCGCCGCGATGCTCGCCCTTCCCCTGCTCGGGCTCGTGCTGCGCATGCCGGCCGACGCGGTCGCGCAGCCGGAATCCTGAGAGCCCCGGACGGATGACGGCACTCTGGAACCGGTTGCGCGGGTCCGCTGCCTGCCTCCAGACTCATCTCGAAAGAAGGAGGCACGCGATGAAGAAGGCAGTGCTGGCCGCGCTGGCGGCCTCGTGGCTGGCGAACGCGGTTCATGCGCCGAGCGCGGAGGCGGCATCTGCGGATGCGGAAGATGCCGCGGCGCAGCCCGATCCGGCAGCCCACGCCTGGGCGGAGAAGAACCTGCGAGGCTGGCCGGTCGAAGCGCGCGCCCTGGCAGCGGTGCTGGTCACCCGCTACGGCGAGCCGGACGAACGCTCGTCGGATCGGATCGCCTGGTACGGCAAGGGACCATGGAAGCGCACGGTGCTCCACAGGCAGGGCATTCCGCACGACTTCCCCGGCAAACACCAGGACTTCCTGGAACAGACGATCGACTACCGTTTCCCGATCGATCGCCTGGACGAGCTCGCGGACTACAACGGCAGCATCGTCGCGCACCGCACCGCCGGCGAGCTCACGGTGCGCTGTGAGTCCGAGGAAGCGAACTTCCTCGCGGTCAATCTCGCGCACGAGCTGGCTCAGGGAACGATGAATATTGAACAGGTGAAGGGTCGCCACGCGCAGGTGATGCGCGGCGTGCAGCTCGGTACACGCGATCGCGAGGTCCGCGGGCTGAAGTTCACGGTCGCTCAGGGCGGGACTGCGGACCCGGGCGAGATCTCACCGCTGATGCGACATCTCGAGTACACCGAGATACCCGAGGAAGTACCCACGGTACCGGAGGGGCCGGGCGCGGACGGCGCGCCCGAGCAGCCCGGCACGGGAGTCGAACCCGGATCGCGCTGAGAGGTATAACATCGGGCCATCGGGTGCCATCCGAACGAGGTGCGACATGTCGACCCGATCCCGATGCGCTCTCGCGCTCAGCCTCGTCACCTTCGCCCTGCTCCCCGTCGCGAGCCCCGCCCAGGCGCCGGATCCCGAAAGCCTCGTGCAGGAGTTCGTCCGCGCGTGGAACGTTCACGACACCGACGCGCTCGGACGCCTGTTCACGCAGGACATGGAATGGATCACCGTCAACGGCACGTGGGAGAAAGGCGGTGCGCGGATCCAGGCGGAGATGAAGGAAGCGCACGAGACCTACTTCAAGAACACCACGCTCAAGGCGCTGCGAACGAGCGTCAGGCGGCTCCAGCCCGACGTCGCCGTGATCCACTACGTCTGGGAGCTCACCGGGCGCATCGACAGTCAGGGCAGAACGCGCGGACCGAGCAACGGCATCGTCACGGCGGTGCTGGTGCGGCAGGAGGACGGCTGGAGGATCGCTGCCGCGCAGAACACGTACACCCGGAGAGCCGACAAACCGGTCCGTTCGGCTCGCGCCGACGAGCGTCGGCGGCGCGACTGAAGGGACCGGTCGAACGGAACGGCGTGCTGCGTCGCGTGCCGCGGTTTCACGCCGCGTCCGTGCCGGTTTTCCACAGCTCGAAACAGCGGATGTGGAAATGCAGTGCCCGGGGCTGGCCGTCGACGATGGCCTCGACCTCGTAGTCGACTTCACCCGGTCCGATCTCGTTCCGGCACAGATCACAGGGCGCACCCTGACCCGGACCTCCCCACACCTGGAGCGAGTGAACGTCGCTCGGCGCCGGTACCGCTTCGTGCTTCGAGGAACAGGGTTTCAGATTCTTCGTCGGGCGGGCGGTTTTCCTGCTCATTCATTCTCCCGCAGCAGCAGCTGAGCCTGGACAGACCCCGGATGTCCATCGGCCATTCCAGTGCGCCGAAGCCGACTCACCTCGCTGTCGTGGATCACCGACAGCCCTGCTGTGCACGGCATTCGACCTGCAGCGGCAGGGCTCGAGATTCCGTGCGGTCGAGAACGGAAGCAGGCGTGCGGTGCGAATCATCCGACGAGACATGATCATCGTGTTCTCTCGTGATGTGAGATCCCCCGTTTGGCTGCACCAGCTCAGGCAAGTGTCGTGCCAACCACGGACATCTCCCCTGAACCGCACGAAACCGCTGGATTTGCAGCGCTTTCGGCGCAGCCTGCATCGGCGACGGCAAACGCGCTCGGGCGATCGCGTCGCCGATGAGTGACGCCGCGAGCGCCGTCTCGAGCTAAGTCCCTGGATTACAAGCAGGCCGCTGCGTCGCCCATGGGCAACAGGCGAACGGGGATCGATCGAAAGCAGATGGAGAGGCGCGCCGCGCAGGAACTAGCGCGGCTGCCGCCTCGTGGCCAGCAGATAGTGAACGCCGGCCCAGACAAACAGGACGGTGGAAGCCATGAGCGCGTAGCGCAGTCCCGTTCCCTGGGCCTGCAGGCACAGCGGCTCGACGGGGGAACGGCAATCCACTCCGGCGACTCCCTCGAGGAGCTGCGCGCCGAAAACGTCGCTCAGAAAACCGATGAGCGGCGCCGCGCTTCCCATGGCGACCGCGTTGACGACGAGCATGTACAGCGCGACGGTTGACGCGCGCGTGCGCGGAGTCGCGAGATTCTGGACTATCGCCAGACCCGGACCGTAGTGAAACACCAGACTGATGCCTGCGGCGAGCAGCAGCACGACCGTAGTCCTCAGATCGCCGCTGAGAAAGGCTGCGACATAGAGCGGTGCGGCCAGAAACTGGCCGATCGCGGGAATGAGCGAATACCACCGCAGACTCCGCCGGCCGAGCCGGTCCGCGAGAAAGCCGCCGACGAGGAGCCCGCCACCGACCGAGGCGAACGTGAGGAGCCCGTAGAGCATGCCGGCCGTGCCATAGGACAGCTCGTGCACCCGCGCGAAATAGACGCCGAGGAACTGTCCGAGACCGTGCAGGCCGAAACCGGCCAGTGTACCGCCGGCCAGCACATGCCGGAACGTCGGGTCGGAGAAGCAGTGGCGGGCGACCGCACGAAGGGGCGGCACGGTGTCATCCCCTTTCACGTCATCCGCCTGCCCCCGCGGCGGCTCGCGCAGCGTGAACAGGACGAGCGCCGCGATCAGAATGCCCGGCGCTCCGAGAATGACGAAGGCCCAGCGCCATCCGAGCGACTCGGCGATCCAGCCGCCCGACATCGCGCCGATCATCGCACCGATCGGAACGCCGAGCGTCATGATCGACGTCGCGAAGGCGCGGCGATCCCGCCGGAAGTAGTCGCCGATGAGGGAATTGGCCGGTGCGGCGAATCCCGCCTCTCCCACTCCGACGCCGACCCGCATCAGAAGCATCTGCACGAAGCTCGTCGCCGCTCCGCACAGCACGGTCATCACCGACCAGGCGAAGGTCGCCGCGGCGATGATGCGCACACGGCTCGCCCGTTCGGCGAGCCGTGCGAAGGGGATGCCCATCACCGAGAAGAGCAGCGCGAAACCGAAGCCCTGCAGCAGCCCCAGCTGAAAGTCCGTGAGTCCGAGCTCGCGGCGCAGCGGCTCGGCGACTGCGCCCACGACGGAGCGGTCCGCGTAGTTGATCGCGCAGACCGAGAGCAGCACGAACAGAACCCAGCGGGTGTACCGCGCCGGCACGATGGCCGGCGCGGCTGACCCGGGCACGGCTGCGCCGTGCATCAGAAGCGCATGCTCACGCTGAGTCCGTACGTGCGCGGTGCGCGGATGTTGGCGTAGAACAGCGTCGGATCACCGCCGGCCTCGACCGGACGAGAGAAGGCGTAGCGGCCGCCACCGGTGTAGATGGCCTCGTCGGTGAGATTGCGACCCCAGACGCTCACTTCGAAGCCGTTCCCGAACTCGTAGCTCAGATTCGCGTTGAGCGCGACGTATCCGTCATCCATGGCAGAACGGATGAAGTCCGGGGACAGATACTGCTTGCTCGAGAACTGCGCATCGACCGCGGCGGTGATCCGTGCATTGCCCTGCAGGCGGAAGACGTGCTCGTAGCCCACCATGCCCGTCCACTCCGGCGCTCGCACCAGCGCGAATCCGGTGCAGTCGAGCTCCTGCGTGGAGTCGTTCAGCAGCGACGGAACGAAGTCGTTGCGCGTGTAGGCCACAGGCTCACCGAGCCGGCAACCCGTCGCCTGGGGCGGATAGCTGTTGAGCACCGGACCCGCGATCGACGGGTTGTAGACGTTGTACACGAAGCTGTCGTACTCGCTGTGCAGGTACTCCACCGCGAAGCGCAGCGTGTCGTTCACCGTGGGCCTGTAGAGGAGATCGACGTTCAGTCCGTAGAGCGTCGCCTCACCCGCATTGGTGGTGAGCAGACCCGTCGTGCCCGCAGGCGTCGCACCGAGGTACCGCTCCTGCTTGTCGTCGTATTTCCAGTAGAACGCCTCGAAGTTCGCCTGCAGCGTACGCCCGAAGAAGCGGTTGCGCGATCCCAGCGTGAACGCGGTGAGCTCCTCCTGATCGAAGCTGTTGTCGGGATACGGCACCGACGGGAAGAAACCGCCCGCCTTGAAGCCCGTGGCCACCGTCGCGAACAGCATGTTGTCCGGGCCGACGTCGTACTCGAAGCCCGTACGCCAGCTCAGCTTGTCGAAGCTCCGCTTGCCGTAGTTCGAGGTCTGTGTCTGAGTCGGCAGTATCGCCTGCGAGAGACCGTCCTGGCGCTTGTCGTCTTTCGAGTAGCGCAGACCTCCGATGAGTCGCAGGCGGTCGGTGAGACCGTAGGTCACGTCGCCGAAGACGGCGTAGCTCCGCGTCCACAGCGGAGTGGACGTGATGTTTTCCTGTATCGGGCGCGCCTGCAGGTGGTAGCGCTGGGTCTGATCCTCCTCGAAGTAGAAGAGACCCGCGACCCATTTCCAGACCTCACCGTCGTTCGAGAGCCTGAGCTCGTAAGTCTGCTGCTCGGAGGTCTCCTGCGAGTTGTAGTAGAAGCCCGGCGTGTACGTCAGGGCGGCGAGGTCCGTGTCGCGGAAAGCCGGGATGAACGTCAGCGTGGCCGGACCCAGATCGATGTCGAGCTGCGCGCTGATCGCCGCGATACGGATGTCGTTGAAACCGTCATCGAGGATCGGCGTGCCGCCGGGGATGAACGCGGTCGGCGGCTGCTGGATCATGCCGTCCGAGGGACCGGTCCACGGGTCGTCCGGCAGCGCCGTGAGCGTCGAGCGCTTGATCGTCGCCTCGCCCTGTGAGTCGATCTTCGCGTACTCCGTCGTCACGAACAGCGACACCCGGTCGTTCGGCTCCCACAGGCCGGTGACGCGTGCGGCGACGCTGTCCTCGTCGTTGTAGCCGTCACTCAGGTAGCCGTCGCGCTTGCTGTACTGGGCAGCCGCGCGCAGAGCCAGCGTGTCGGTCACACCCCCGCCGATGGCGGCATTGACCCGCCGCAGGTCATAGTTGCCTACGTTGACGGTGAGCTCGCCCGTCAGCTCCTGCGTCGGCCTGCGCGTGATGAGGTTGATCGCACCGCCCGACGCGTTGCGGCCGTACAGCGTGCCCTGCGGCCCCTTCAGCACCTCGACGCGCTCCAGATCGAAGAAGATCGGACCGACGCCGCTCGGCCGCGAGATGTACACGCCGTTGATGTTGTACGCGATGGCCGACTCGGCGTGCGCGTTCGTCGAGAAGCTGCCGACACCGCGCAGGTAGGTCTGGTTCGTAGCGCCACCGAGGCTGACGGTGAGCCCCGGCACCACCGTCTGGAGATCGGCCGCCTGGACGATGCCGGACTGCGCGAGCGAATCGCCGCTCAGCACGCTGATCGAGAGCGAGGCCGTCTGAACGGACTGCTCACGCCGCGCCGCGGTCACTACGATCTCCTCGAGCGCGACTGCCTCTTCGCTCGTGTTGACCGGTCCCTCCTGTGCGTGAAGTGTCCCGATCGCGAGCGCGAGTGTGCCTGCTGCTGTGAGATAACGCTTCATCTTTCCCCTCCCGAAAAAGCTTCAGCTCTGAGTTCTATGGGTGCCGGGCGGCTCAGGAAGCCGCCCGGCTGTAGGCATACCGTCCGGAGCGCAGCGTCGCTTCCGGCACCCATGTGCCGTGGAACGTCGAGCGCACGCGCACCGGCAGCTTCAGAGTCGCGACGGGGCCGGCGGCGAGATTGCGTGCGTCGAGGATCACGAGATCGCTGCGCATCTTCGATACACGGCACACCGGCACGAGCAGCCAGCCGTCCGCCTCGGGCGAATCGGGGCTGCGCGGCGCGAACACCGCCTCCTGGACGCTGTCGCCAGGCCCCGGCGACCAGACGTCCAGCTTGCCGGTATGCGGCTCGAAACGGCCGATGCTGCTCGAGCCGTCGGGCTTGCGATCGCAGATGATGAAGCCGTGCCGGTACGGTCGGCCCTGATAGCGTTCGTCCGTCCGCGGCATCTCACACGAGTTCTCGAGAATGCGCCGCCGTTCGAAGCTGCTGCTGCCCGACTCGAGATCGAACGTCATGCGCGTCAGGTACGGCAGCACCGGGTCGGTGTGCACGCCTTCCGGCGTGGGGAAGAACGGGAAGCAGTTGCCCTCGTAGAAGCACAGATCGAGATGGATCTTCGACCCCTCGCGGAAGGCGTTCATCATGTGGCCCGCGCTGCCCGAGGGTCCTCTGAACCAGCGGATGTCCTTCGCGGAACCGTAGCGCGGCACGAGCGCGACGTGGATCTCCTTGTCCGGATGCCACTGGAAGTACGGACCGCCCTTCTTCACCACCTCGAGATCCGTGATCAGCGGGAAGAACGGAAAGACCACCCATTCGTCCGTGATCGCGAAGTCGTGAACGCAGGCCGCATAGGGCATCTCGAACCAGACCTTGTTGATGAGCTTGCGGTCGGGTCCGAAGATGAAGAAGCAGATGTCGCGCGTGGCGTCGCCCTTCGCCTGATACGAGAAGGTCAGCAGCTCGTCAGTGACCGGATCGACCTTCGGATGCGCGCTGAGACACACCACGTCCCGCAGCGCTCCGTCGAAATCCGTCTGGCCGCGCGTCTCGAGCGTTTCCGGATCGAGCTCGTACGGCAGATCGTCCTCCTTGAGCGCGTAGAGCCGGCCTGCGTGGAACATCGCGGACGTATTCGCGGTACCCATGGACAGCCCGGCGACGCTCGGGTCGTTGGTGTAGCGATTGCGATAGCGGCCGAACAGTCCCCTCTTCGCCGCGCGCTGACGCTCGAAGCGCACGGTACGCACCCACCGGCAGACATAGTCCACCTGGTTGTCCTTGAAGCGGAACATGTGCATCTGGCCTTCGCCGTCGATGAAGATGTCGTCCGTGCGGCCCGAGGGGTACTGTCGATCCGCACCGACCCGGTAAAGAGCCCCTTCCAGCCCCGCCGGGATCTCGCCCTGTATCAGCTCCAGACCGCGGATCTCGATCTCCGCGCGCATCGGCTCGCCCCAGCCCTGGTAGAGAGGGATGTCAGGGAATCTCACAGGTTCGACCATGGATGTGCTCCTCGAGATTGACGATGCGCCGCGCCGCTTCCCGCCTCAGCGCCCGATGCGCAGGACGGGCTCGATCACGGCGTCGGCAGCGACATCTGCGAACACCCGCTCGATGGTTTCGAACGGGAAGACGAACGATGAAGCGCGCTCGGCAGCCAGCCCGCGGCCATTGACTTTCCCCCATGCACCATTGCTGGGCGCTCAGCGCCGCGAGCTGGCTTCGTAGACGGGTTTTTCTTTGGAGGCACCGGCGGTCGGTTCGTGACTCGTCGGGACCGCCTTTCGCCACGGGAGCCGCGTGATCGAGTCCGGTGCGGTGCACAGGCCGCGCACGGGCAGCGTCCACATACCCGCACCCGCCATCAGGTACCTTTCACTCGCTGGCTGCCGTGCATCCGTGACGATCGTTTGTACTTGCAATCAATATCGGGACATCTTCCGCAGCGCAGCGCCCGTGTCAAGCTCTTGACCGCGGCGGCGCCGGATGGCGTGGGGAGCGTCATTGCGCACTCGGCGACCGCATCTGGAACCGGCAGGCACGGGAGGCTGCCGCGCTCGATCACGAACGGGCGATGTACGCGTTCTACCAGGCGTACTCGAGGATCAGGCCGAGCAGCGGCAGAGTCTCCTCTTCCTCTTCGAGGAGTTCTCCGGTCAGGACGTTGAACTCGCGCTGCAGGCCGGCGGGGCCGCCGTAGACGTTCAGCACGTCCGCGAACAGCACGAGGTCCACCGGGCCGATGGGACGCCGGTAATCGACGCGCACATCGAGGGAATGGAGCGCGTCGCCGCGATCGACGTTGAGAGCGGTCCTCTCCTGCGAGTAGCGCACGGGCGGATTCGGCGCCAGCACGTCTTCGTGCACGGTAAAGCGGTACGTCGGCAGCCCGGAGCCGTACTTCCAGCGTGCCGCCACCTGCCATCGATCGTTGATCACCCAGCGTCCGCCGACGGAGACGAAGTGCTCGCGGTTGAAGTCCCAGTCGTACCTGCCACGCCCGTCGTTATCGTCCACCCGGAAGCGATTCCAGGAGTACACGAAGTCGGCGGACCAGCCCCGAGCGAACCTGCGCGTCAACACCAGGTCGACGCCGGTATTCGTGCCCTCACCATCGTTGGAAACTCGACCGTTCGTGCGGCCGCTCTCCACGAGCCGGTTGTCGAGATCCTGATAGTACGCTTCCACGAGCAGATGCAGGGTGTCGTACAGCCGGTAGTCGAAGCCGACGCCGAAATGCGTGAGCTTCTCGCTCTCGAGGTCGAAGTTGTCGGGGTCGGCCGCACGCGCGAGGTTGCTCGGCGCCGCATGGAAGATGCCGGCCGTAGCCGAGAATCTCAGCCGGGGTGAAACCGCATAATTGAACCCGAATCGCGGCGACACCAGGTCCTCGTCGCCGAAGCCGTTGTGCTCGTAGCGAATGCCTGCACGCAGACCGGCCTTGCCCCAGTCGAACGACTGCTCGCCGTAAACGGCGTAGCTGGTTTCGCTTGCACGATACACCGAGTTGATCTCATCCGGTCGCAGGACGATGTAGTTCGCGCCCGGCGGGCGCGGATCGTCGGATTCGTAGATGTAGCGAATCCAGCCCTCCCGAAGCTCGGTCGAGTAATCGAGATCGTTGCTCGTAAGGTGCAGCCCGGCACGGAATGTCCCGAAGCCGTTTCCGAACGAGACATCGCTGCGCCAGCCGAATTCCGACTCCTTTTCCCTCACGGTCAGGAGCCTCTCGCGCACCGGCACCTGGTCGGCTGGCGCATCCGGCGGCACGAGGTCCGGGAAGGCCTCGCCTTCGGAGGACACCCTGTCGCGCTCGCGATAGTAGATACGGTTGGTCCATTCGCCGTCGTCGCCGAACATCCGCCGCCAGGTCGCGCCGATGAGCACGAGGTCCTGGTCGTCGTTCTGCACAGTGACGTCCTCGATCTCCTCGCCCTCCTCCCTGGGGGAGAGGATATGGTCGACGTCCCGCGTGTACTTCTCGGGTGCGTATATGGCGAGGAACTCGAGCTCGTCGTCGTCATCCAGACGCGTGTGCGTCTTCAGGATCACGTCCGTGGAAACCGGCGCACCCAGGGCCTCTTCATCGATGGTCTCGAAGAACTGGCCGAAGTCGAAGTGCCGCGCCTGCAGGAACATCGACGTGTCGTCGTGGAAGCCGCTCGGTCCCTCGTAGAGCAGCTCGACGCCGGCGAGATCGAGACGCAGGCTGCCGACAGGCGACGGCGCGCCGTCCACGACCTCGAGCTGCAGCAGCGACGCACTGCGGCCGGCGAACTCCGCGCTCCAGCCGCCGGGTGAGAACTTCGCCCCGGCAACGGCATTGGGTGCAAAGATGGAGTAGCGTCCGCCATTGATGATCTCTTCCTCGTCGCCCAGCGTCTGCTCGAAGTGCACGACCTGCTGTAACGGGAAACCGTCGACATAGATGAGGTTGCTCTTGGGGCCATGACCCCGTACGGAGAAACTCGCAAACTCGCCGTTGGAGATCACCCCTGGCAGGCCGCTCAGCGCACGCATGACGTCGCCGCCGCTGCCGGGCGCGTTACGCAGCTCGTCGCGGCTCAGGAAACTGCTCGAGACGGCACCGAAGGGGTCTGCCTCGCGTGCACGAGCCACGACGACGACCTCTTCCAGAGACTCGGGCACCGGCTGCAGCTCGAAGCGAAGACGCCCTGTCCGACGTTCCAGTACCCGCACCGCCGGCTCTACGGCGGTGACGTATCCCGCCGACTCTGCTCGCAGTACGAAGAAACCGCCTTCGAGGTTGTCGAGCAGCGCCCGGCCTCGGGTCGTCGTCGCCGAGCGCGCCTCGCCGTCACGCGACTCGGCCGTAATCGTCACTCCATCGACCGGTCGGCGCGTCACCGCATCGACGACCTCCACCCATAACGCGCCGACATCGGCAACAACGGGGGTTGCCGCGAGCAGCAGCAGAACGACTGCTGCGATTCGAAAACGGCTCGATGTCTGCTGCGTGACGCGGCGGGGCCTGGCGAGACGTGCCGAATCCGGAATCGATCTCGTCGCGCTCTGCTTCGCGGCAAGACGGTCCCAATGGTTGGAACGTTTGAGCCGCTGGTACATGGAGCCTCGTGACGTTCCAAGGCGACTGCTCGAGCGGCCCGATTCCCGCCCGGTGGTAAGCGCACGTAACAAGAGTCGTACCCGACGGACCGGCGGTGAACGCAAGCTCGGCTGGCTGCGCCCGGTGAGGTGAAACGGGATGCGCCGGTCCCGACATGGCTTTCTTGGTGGGCCGTGCGCGACTCGAACGCGCGACCAACTGGTTAAAAGCCAGCTGCTCTACCGACTGAGCTAACGGCCCGTATCCGGTGTGAAAGGCGTCGAGGC